>Ga0256839_1000069_pt1 | contig 129651 bp, 130 predicted proteins | sample 354166metaG_FD_185968 | JGI IMG/M metagenome (GOLD analysis project Ga0256839, IMG submission 185968) | Hydrothermal vent microbial communities from Mid Atlantic Ridge, Atlantic Ocean - 354-166 | ecosystem: Environmental > Aquatic > Marine > Hydrothermal vents | place: Atlantic Ocean: Mid...
CGGCCGCGGACGGTACGATGGCCACGGCATCGGCCGCGTCGCGCCGGTGCCCGTCCTTGACGTCGATCAAGGCGCCGGGATCCGGGCCGGCCCAGCCTGACATCGGTAGCGGGAGCGAGCCCATGCACGCGGTCCGCGAGACGCTGCGGCGCTGGTTCGACGACCGGCTGCGACGCTGGCGCGAGGCCGGCGAGCCGCTGGATCCCGGAGCCTTCGCCGAATGTCTGCGCGAGCTCGGCCTGCCGGAGGACGAGATCGCCACCGCCCGCCGCGGCAGCGAGGCCGACATCCGGCGCATGATGACCCGTTTCGGTCTCGATCCCGGGATCGTCCCCGCGGCGTTCCTGGGCGCGCTGCGCGACGCCGAGCGGGTCTGCGCCCACTGTCTCGAGGTGCGACGCTGCCATCGCTTCTTCCGCGGGGAGGAGCCACGCGACGCCGCCCGCCTCTTCTGCCCCAACGCCGAACTGTTCGACCGTCTGGCCGCCCATCTGCGGGCGACGGCCTCGGGCGACGCGCCGCCGGACCGCGCCCACGGCCGAACGCCGCCGTCGTCCGTCAGGGACACGGACCGAGGCGTGGGCGGGGCGGGCGGCCGAGATGGGCGTTCACCATGAAGCGGGCGAAGACGCGGGCCGGCAGGTCGCCGCCCGTGGGCCGGCCCGCCATCGGCCGGTCGTCGTCGCGGCCGATCCACACGCCCACCACCCAGTAGGCGCTGAAGCCCACGAACCAGGCATCGCGATGGGTTTGGCTGGTGCCGGTCTTGCCCGCCACCCGATGACCGCCGGCGAAGCGCGCCCGCCGGCCCGTCCCCTGCCGCACCACCGCCTCCAGGGCGTGGATCAGACCACACAGCGGCGCCGTGGCGATCCGCGGCGGCGCGCCGCCCGCCGGCCCCTCCTCCGGGAACGGCGGATCGCCGACGAAGCCGCCGTCGCGATGGCGCACGGCCTCGACGAAACGCGCCCGCACCGGCGTGCCGCCGTTGGCGAGGGTGGCATAGAGCTCCACCAGATCCAGCAGCGTGGTCTCGCCGCTGCCAAGGGCCAGGGTGGGATCGTCGGGCAGCACGCCCCCATAGCCCAGCCGGCGCGCGAGGGCGACGATGCGACGGCGCCCCACCCGTTCCGCGAGGCGCACCGTGGCCACGTTGCGGCTCTTCACCAGCGCCTCGCGGAGGGTGACGCGCCCCAGGAAGCGCCGGTCGATGTTGCGCGGCGCGTAACCGTCCACCACGAGCGGCGTGTCGTCGACGCGATCGTCCATCCGCCAGCCCGCCTCCAGCGCCGCCAGATAGACCAGGGGCTTGAAGGCCGAGCCCGGCTGACGCCGCGCCCGCAGGGCCCGGTTCCAGGGACTGCGGGCGTAGTCGGCACCACCCACCAGCGCCCGCACGCGCCCCCACGGGTCCATGGCCACGAGCGCGATCTGGTCGAACCCCAGACGTGCCCGCTCCGCCAACGCCCCCCGCACCGCCAGCTCCGCATAGAGTTGGAGCTCCGGATCCAGGGTGGTGTAGATCACGAGGGGGCGGGCCAAGACGTGTGGCGGCAGCATCCGCTGGACGCGGTCGAGCACGGCGTCCCGTCCGTAGAAGCGGCTCGGCGGCAGCCGCGACAGCCGCGGCCGGCATCCCGGCCCGCGACGTCCCCCGCGGCGCAGCATGCGCGCCGCCTCCCTCGCGCCGTAGCGACGGATCAGCAGCGCCCGCGCCTCCGCCGCCAGGGCCCGGGCCCGCCGCCGGGGATTGCGGCGCGAGGGCGCCTTCAGGGTCCGCACCAGCATCGCCGCCTCGAGGGGCGAGAGACAGCGGGCGCGCTTGCCGAAATAGCCGCGGGCGGCCGCCTCGATCCCCCACAGGCCCGAGCCGAAATAGGCGGTGTGCAGATAGGCCCCGAGGATGGCCGCCTTGTCGAGGGCCCGCTCCAGCCGCAGCGCCACCCCGAGCTCCAGCATCTTGCGCAGCGGCGAGCGGCGCTCCGACAGGAAGAGCTGCTTCGCCAGCTGCTGGGTGAGGGTGCTGCCGCCCTCGGTGCGGCCGGCGAGGGTGCTGAGGAGGGCGCGGAGCAGGCCGCGCGGGTCCACGCCGGGATGGTCGAGGAAGCGGCGGTCCTCGTCGAACAGCAGCAGATCGACGAACACCGGCGGCAGCTCGTCCATCGCCACCGGGAGCGGGAAGGCGAAGGCGGCCCGGGCCACGTCGGGCACGCCGTCGCGGCCCGCCGGCACCACCAGCCGCGCCCGGGCGGCGAGCTCCGGCGTCCGCTCCGGTCGCGGCACCAGCAGCAGGCTGGCCACCGCGAGGCCGAGCCCCCAGATGAGAACGCTCAGCGGCAGGGCGACGGCGACCGCCCGCACCCACGGGATCCGCCGGCGCCCTCCGGCTTGCGCCGCCGTCACGGTCGCGGCCGCCTTGCCGTCGTCGGAAATCGAAGCCACGGGTCCTCCGATGCCTTCGCGCCCGTCCACCGCCGCCGCCCCGCCGGCCCTCCACACCATCGGTCACGGCAACCGCGGCCTCGCGGCCTTCCTCGCCCTGCTGGCGGAGGCGGGGGTGCGGCGGGTCGTCGACGTGCGCCGCCATCCCGTCTCGCGGCGTCATCCCCACTTCGCGCGACGCGCCCTGGCCGGCGCCCTCGCCGACGCCGGCCTCGACTATGTGCACATGGAGGACCTGGGAGGACGCCGGCCACTCCCGGCAGGCCTGCCCGCGGATGTGGCGGGGCTGCGCGATCCGGGCCTGCGCGCCTATGCCGTGTGGGCGCAGGGTCCCCGCTTCGCCGCGGCCCTCGCGCGGCTGATCCGCCTCGCCGCCGAGCGGCCCACCGCCATCCTCTGCGCCGAGGTGGACCCGGCTCGCTGCCACCGCCGCGTCCTCACCGACCATCTGCTGGCCCGCGGCGTCCGGGTCCTCCACATCCTCGCCCCCGGCCGCATCGTGCCGGCCACACCCTCGCCGGAGGCGGAGATCCGCGGGGGCCGGGTGCGTTATCCGCCGCCCGTGCCCGATCTCTTCGGGGGCTGAGCCGCGGCACCGCCGGCCACCCGTTCCCAGAGGGGGCGGAGCGGTCGGGTCGGCCGGGCACCCCACTGGGCGATGACGATGCTGGCGCACAGGGCCCCGAGCCGGCCCGCCGTCGCCACATCGAGGCCGCCGGTGAGGCCGCGGAGGAAGCCCGCCGCGTAGAGGTCGCCGGCGCCGGTGGTGTCCACCAGTTCGGTCGGCGGGAAGGCGGGGATCTCCACGGTGGCACCGTCCGTCACCACCACCGAGCCCTTCGCGCTGCGGGTGAGCGCCGCGACGGTCACCCGTCCGCGCACCGCCGCCAGCGCCTGCGCGAAGGAGGCGGTGCGGTAGAGGCTGGTGATCTCGGCCTCGTTGGCGAAGAGGATGTCCACCGGCCCGTCGACGAGGTCGCGGAACTCCTCGCGCCAGCGATCGACGCAGAAGGGATCGGAGAGGGTGAGGGCCACCCGGCCGCCGCTCTCGCGCACGATGCGCGCCGCCTCGAGACAGGCCGCCTTGGCCTCCGGCCGGTCCCACAGATAGCCCTCCAGATAGAGGATGCGCGCGCGCGCCAGCAGGTCCGGGTCGAGGTCGGCCGGCGACAGTTCCACGCAGGCACCGAGATAGGTGGCCATGGTGCGCTGGGCGTCGGGGGTGACGAGGACGAGGCAGCGGGCGGTGGGCGGCCCTTCCGGCGAGGGTGGGGTGGTGAAGTGGACGCCGGCGGCGCGGATGTCGTGGATGAAGATGTGCCCCAGCTCGTCGTCGCGCACGCGGCCGACGAAGGCGGCGCGGCCGCCGAGGGAGGCGAGGGCCGCCATGGTGTTGGCGCAGGAGCCGCCGGAGACCTCGTGGGCGGGCCCGAGGCGCTCGTAGAGTTCGAGGCAGCGGGCCTCGTCCACCAGCGTCATCGCGCCCTTGACGAGCCCCGCCTCTTCCAGGAAGCCGTCCTCGGTGTGGGCCACCACGTCGACGATGGCGTTGCCGAGGCCCACCACGTCGAAGTCCTTGTCCGCCATTCTCCCTCCCGCTCCCCTCTCGCGCCGGTGCGTGCGGCGGGGGAGCCGCACGGCTCCCCCGCGCCCGATCCCTCCGCGTCTCAGAGTTCCCAGTAGCGCCTCACCTCGCCCGCGGCGCCGGGATGGGTGACCGCGCCCTTGCAGGCGGGCCCCACCAGCCGGGCGTACTTCCACAGGGCCCCGGAGCCGTAGAGGGTCTCCCGCGGCTTCCATGCCGCCCGCCGCCGGGCCAGCTCCTCCTCCGGCACCTCCAGGTCCAGCGTCCCCTTCTCGGCGTCGATGGCGACGATGTCGCCGTCGCGCACCAGCGCGATGGGGCCGCCCACCGCCGCCTCCGGACCCACGTGGCCGATGCAGAAGCCGCGGGTGGCCCCGGAGAAGCGCCCGTCGGTGATCAGCGCCACCTTGTGCCCCATCCCCTGACCGTAGATGGCGGCGGTCACCGCCAGCATCTCGCGCATGCCCGGACCGCCCCGCGGCCCCTCGTAGCGGATCACCAGCACCTCGCCCTCGCGGTAGCGGCGTTCGCGCACCGCCTCGGCACAGGCCTCCTCGCCGTCGAAGACGCGGGCGGGACCGCGGAAGCGCAGGCTCTCGAGACCGGCCACCTTGACGATGGCCCCCTCCGGCGCCAGCGACCCCTTGAGGCCCACGACACCACCCCAAGGGGTGATGGGATCGGCGGTGGGCCGCACCACGTCCTGGTCCGGGTTCCACGCCACCTCCCGCAGGTTCTCCTCCACGGTGCGGCCGGTGACGGTGAGACAGTCGCCGTGGAGATAGCCGCCGTCCAGGAGGGCCTTCATCACCAGCGGGACGCCGCCGGCCTCGGCCAGATCCTTCATCACGTAGCGACCGGCCGGCTTGAGGTCGGCGATGTAGGGCGTCTCGCGGAAGATCCGCGCCACGTCGTCGAGATCGAAGTCGATCCCCGCCTCGGCGGCGATGGCCGGCAGATGGAGGGCGGCGTTGGTGGACCCGCCGGTGGCCGCCACCACCCGCGCGGCGTTCTCCAGCGCCTTGCGGGTGACGATGTCGCGCGGGCGGATGCCGAGTTCCAGGAGCTTCATCACCTGCTCGCCGGACTTCTCGGCCCAGCGATCACGCGCCTCCAGCGGCGCCGGCGTGCCGGCGGAGCCGGGCAGGGCGAGGCCGATGGCCTCCGACACGCAGGCCATGGTGTTGGCGGTGAACTGGCCGCCGCAGGCGCCGGCCGAGGGCATGGCCGCCACCGCCAGCCGTTCCAGCTCCTCCTCGGAGATCCGGCCCACCTCGTACTGGCCCACCGCCTCGTAGATGTCCTGGACGGTGACGTCCCGCCCCTGCCAGCGGCCGGGCAGGATCGAGCCGCCGTAGAGGAACACCGAGGGGATGTCGAGACGGACCATGGCCATCATCATCCCCGGCAGCGACTTGTCGCAGCCGGCGAGGGCCACGAGCGCGTCGTAGGCGTGGCCGCGGACGGTGAGTTCCACCGAATCGGCGATCACCTCGCGCGAGACCAGCGAGGACTTCATACCCTCGTGGCCCATGGCGATGCCGTCGGTGACGGTGATGGTGTGGAAGATGCGCGGCGTGCCGCCGGCGCGGTGGACGCCGTGCTTCGCCACCTCCGCCTGCCGCGCGAGGGCGATGTTGCAGGGGGCGGCCTCGTTCCACGCCGCGGCGATGCCGACGATGGGCCGCGCCAGATCCTCCCGGTCCAGGCCCATGGCGTAGTAGAAGCCCCGGTGCGGCGCGCGCTCCGGGCCGTCGACGGCGTGCCGGCTCGGCAGCTTCGACCGGTCGAAGACGGTGATGGCCATGCTGTCCTCCGCTCCCCTCGGAGATGCCCGCGGCGCCACGTTAGCCCTCCGCCGCCCCGGCGCAAAGGGGCCGCCGCCCACCCTCAGGAGGGGAGATCGAAGAGCCGGTCGCCGAGCTGGTCGATGATCTGGCGTGCCTTGGTGACGGAGAAGGCGACGGCCTCCTCGGGCCCGGCGTGGTTGTCGGCGCGCACGAAACGATGTTCCCGGACGCCCTCCGGGGTCTCGCGGCGGATGATCCCGGCCGTGATCCAGCGCCCGTCCTGTTCGAAGGGCTCGGGCAGGATGCGGTAGGGTCCGTAGACCACCTCCTCACCGCGCACCCGGCGCGGCCCGCTGCGTCTCCGCAGCCGTGCCCACAGCCGTGCCAGCACCGTCCCGCGCTCCCGTGGACGCCCTCCGGATATCGCCTCCGGCGCCCCCACGGCAAGTTCCGGCCGGCGCCCGGATCGTCTCGATGCGGGCGCCGCGGTTGCGACCGCGCACCACCTCGACCCGCAGTTCGGGAAAGGCCCGGGCGAGATCGGCCGCCACCGCCTCCGCCTCCGGCGCCGGCACCACGGCGAAACCCGTGGGGCCCCAGGAACTCTGACCGCTGGCGGCGATGCCGCGCGCGCGCAGTTCCGCGAGGGCGCGGGCGACGACGGGGCTGGACCAGCGTCCCGCCGCCTGGAAAGGGGCGTACCAGTCGCCGAGCCGGTCCTGGATCTCGGCGAGACCCCGCCCGAAGAGACGGAGATCGGCGTCGGCCACCCCCGGCAGGACGCAGGCCAGCGCGAGGTGGGCGAGGCGGGCGGCGAGTGGTTCCGGAAACGGCGGCAGGGTCCGGAAGGCCCTCTCCTCCTCGGCCCCCGAGAGGCCCTCGCGGGCGGGATCGCGCAGCAGCACCACCCGCCAGCCGGCCGGGAAGGGCAGCCGCGCCAGCAGCGGCGGCGGTGCGCCGTCCGCACCCTTGCCGCCGTCCAGCAGGAAGCCGCCCCGGGCGAAGGCGGCCACGCCCAGCCCCGAGCGCCGTCCGCGCCCGAGCCGGGCGGCCAGCCGACGCGGCGGTCCGGGCCGGCCGGCGAGGCGCAGGAGGGCGGTCCCCACCGCCAGCGCCAGTTGTGTCCCCGAGCCGAGGCCGGCATGGGCCGGCAGCGCCGCCTCGACGCGGATCCTCACCGGCGGCAGGGCCCGATCCGCGCGCAGCCGGGCGAGCACGGCGCCCACCCGCGCCGCCTCCGGGCCCTCGATCCGGTCCCGGTCCGCCACCTCGACCCGCACCGCCGTCACCGGCGCTTCCAGCGAGAGGCCGAGACCGAGGAAACGGCGACCCGGCCCGCCGGTGGGATCGAGGAAGCCCAGGTGGAGACGGGCCGGTGCGACGACACGGACCGCGGTGGGACCTGCGCGCCCCTCTCTCACGGTGGTGGCAGGGTGGGCATGTTGTCCCAGAGATTCTGCATGTTCTGCTGGAAGATCCAGTTGAACACCCGGTTGCGCGAAAGGGTCCAGCCCAGCTCCTCCGACGTCATGGGCCGATTCGGCCAGGTGCCGCCCGCTCCCGCCGCCGCCCCTGGGGTCATCGCCTGCGGCGTCTGCTGGAGCGCCGCCTGCCGGAGCTGCTGGACGATCGCCGCCTGCTGCTGCGGCGGGAGCTGCTGCCAGGCGAGGCTCACCGCCGCCCACATCACGGACATCCGGGCGAGCTGGGGCGCCATGGCCCGGAGCCGGTCGGGCGCCTGCCGGATCATGGCCATCACCGCCTCACGGCCGAGGGGCGCGAGTTGGGGCGGGATGCCGGCCACCTGGGCGAGGAAGGTCTCGTAGGCCAGATAGGCGTCGATGTCCGCCACCGTCACCACGCTGCCGCTCGCCGGATCCGCCAGCACCACCGGATCGGCCGCCTCCACAAGACGGAGGATGTCCGAGTCCTCGCCGCTCTGGCGGAAGGCGAGGTAGATCTGCGCGAACAACGCCTCCCGCGCCGCCATGCGCTGGAGGGGATCGGTGAGGGGTGCGAGCTGGGCGAGGACGCCCGCGAGCTGACGGACCTGTTCGCGCGTGCCCGCGGGATCGTCGCGCCAGTCGCGCCCCACCTCGGCGAGGATGCGCCGCCGCTCCTCCGGCGTGGGTTCGCGGTCGAGCAGGAAGGCGACGAGGCGGACCACCGGCTCTACCACTTCCGCCGGCGCTCCGGTGGCGGGCGCGGTCGCCGCCGGCGGCGCGGGCGGGGCGAAGCCTTTCGGTCCGGCGAGACCGGGGACCGGGGACGTCGCCGGCGGGACCGGCGGCGGGCTCGCCATCGTCGCCGGTGGCGTGGGGACAGCCGGGGTTGGCACGGACACCGCCGTGGGAGGCGGTCCACCTTGCCCGCGCCCCTCTTCCGACGGCCGCGCCGACTCCAGCTCTTCCCAGGGCACCCGCGGTCGCTCCGGCGCCGGCTCGGCCGCCGGCGCGGCCTCCAGCTGGTCCCAGGGGATGCGGACCTCCCCTGTCCCGCCCGGCTGCGCCCGTGCCCCGGAGGCGGCGGACGCCAGGGCGAGGACCAGGGCGAGGGCGGTGGCGGCGAGACGCGGTGACACGGTTTCCTTCCCCTCGGCCGACAGGGACGATCCCTAGCCTTTCCGGGACGCCGATGTAAAGATGTCGTCCGCATCGTTCCCACAGGGAGGCCCCGACCGTGACCGCGAAGCGTACCCTCAGGATCTACAGCGAGGAGGAGGCGGCCGAGCGCCTCGCCCGCGAGCTGCCCCACTGGTACGTGGAGCGCGGCTGGATCCGCCGTCGCTACCGCACCCACAGCTGGAAGGGCACGCTCATGGTGATCAACGCCGTGGGCCATCTCGCCGAGGCCGCCTGGCACCATCCCGACATCACCGCCTCCTACGCCTGGGTGGAGGTGCGGCTCCGGACCCACGACCACCAGGGCATCACCGACAAGGACTTCGCGCTGGCGAGGAAGATCGAGGAGGTGATCCAGTGGCGGCCGGAGCCGCCGCTCGAGGGCACGCCGGAGAAGGACCTCCGCTTCGCCTACATCAGGTACGACCGGCCGAAGGAGACCGAGGGCGGCACCTCAGGGGGCCAGCAGGGCTGAGAGACGCCCCGGCCCGGGCGGCGGCGTCGCCCCCACCACCCTGACCGGGCCGGCGAAGCGGCGACGGTAGCGGGGAAAGGCGGCATCGAGGATGCCCGCGGCCGTGAGCGCGTCCACTTCCGCCGCGGGCGGCGTCCTCGCCTTGACGATCACCAGCGCCCGTGCCCGCAGGCGGGTGGCGAGCCAGGCGGCGATGGAATCGGCGGTGACCGCCCAGGACGGCTCCAGCTCGGGCGTCGTGCCCGCGAGCCGCCAGGGCAGCCACACGCCGGCCGCACCGTCCCGCGCCAGGGCGGCGATCTCGTCCTCCGTCTCCACGGGGCGCAGGCCCGGGGCCCGCGCCACCAGCATCAGCCCGTACTGCTGCATGGCGAGGACGGCACAGCGGTGGGCGGTGGTGGCATCGAGACCGAGGGGGACCTCGAGGGCGCGGACCGCGTCGGCGAAGGGACCGCCGCCGGGGACCACCAGGCGTCCGGGAGGGCCGGGTGCATCGCGGACGGCGGCGAGCCAAGCGGCGAGGGCCGGATGACGGGCGAGGCTGCCGCCGAGCTTGACCAGCACCGGTCCGCCCGACATCTCGACCGGGGCATCCAGGTGCGGGGATCGCGTGGCCATGCCCGACCCCTTCCATCGTTTCGTGGAGCGCTCCCGCGGCCGGCCGGTGGTGGTGGGCGTGCTCAACGTCACCCCCGACAGCTTCTCCGACGGCGGCCGCCATCTCGCGCCGGAAGCCGCCCTCGCGCGGGCCCGCGAGATGGTGGCGGAAGGCGCCGATCTCGTCGAGGTGGGGGGCGAATCGACGGCGCCCGGGAGCCGGCCGGTGGGCGCGGCGGAGGAGTGGCGGCGCATCGGGCCGGTGGTGGAGGCCCTCGCCGGCGAGCTGCCGCTGGTGATCGACACCTACCGGGCGGAGACCGCCCGCCGTGCCCTCGCGGCCGGGGCCCTGGCCATCAACGACGTCTCGGCGCTCCGGGCCGACCCGGCCATGGCGGAGACGGTGGCGGCGGCGGGCGGCGGGCTCGTGCTCATGTACGCCAAGGATGCGCCGCTGCCCCACGTGACGGACCGGGACGTGCGTTATCGCGACGTGGTGGCCGAGATCGCGGACTTCCTGGGCGCGCGGGCCGCCCTCGCCACGGCCGCGGGAGTGGCGGCGGAGGCCATCGTGCTGGATCCGGGCTGGGGCGCCTTCGTCGCCCACGATCAGACCTTCACCTTCGAGCTGCTGCGCCGCTTCGACGAATTCGCGCGGCGGATCGCGCCCTTCCCCGCCATGGTGGCGGTCTCGCGCAAGGGATTCCTGGGCGGCGAGCGGCACCGGCGCGATCCCCTCTCCCAGCTCGCCGCCCTCCACGCGGTGGAGCGCGGGGCACGCTTCATCCGCACCCACGACCCGCGTATGATGCGCGAGTTCCTGGAACTGGCGCGACGGCTGGGCCGTCCCGTCCCGGTCGCCGCCTGAACGGACGGATCCTCGGGAGGCTGAACGGATGCGACGGATCCTGCGGGGCGGCCGGGTGGTCGACCCCGTCCACGGCGTGGACGCGGTCCGCGACGTCCACATGGACGGTGAGCGCATCGTCCCCCCCTTCCCGGACGGGGAGGCGGCGGAGATCGTGGACGTGTCGGGCTGCCTCGTCATGGCCGCCGGCATCGATCTCCACAGCCACATCGGCGGCGGCAAGATGGTGATCGCCCGCGAGCTCATGGGTGAGGACCACCGCCGCCACCGCCATGCGGCCGACGGTCCCTTCCGCGCCGGCTCCGGCCGGGCGGTCCCCTCCAGTTTCGCCACCGGCTACGCCTATGCCCGCATGGGCTACACCATGGCCTTCGAGCCGGCGATGTTGCCCGCCAACGCCCGCGGCGCCCATCTGGAGATGGCGGACATCCCGGTGCTGGACCGCGGCGCGTACGTGCTGCTGGGCAACGACGATCTGCTGCTGCGGCTCCTGGCCCGCGGCGAGACGACGGCGGTGCGCGATCTCGTGGCCTGGATGCTGCGCGCCACCCGCGCCATGGCCGTCAAGATCGTCAATCCCGGCGGCATCGAGGCCTTCAAGTGGGGCCTGCGGCGCATCGACCTCGACGAGGCGGGCCCCCACTACGGCCTCACCCCGCGCCGCATCCTCACCGCCCTCGCCGAGGCGGTGGACGCGCTCGGCCTGCCCCATCCGGTCCACGTCCACGGCCTCCATCTGGGCCTGCCCGGCAGCGCCGAGACCACCCGCGCCACCATCGCGGCGCTGGAGGGCCGTCGCGCCCACCTCACCCACCTCCAGTTCCACGCCTACGGCCGCGGAGGACCGCGGGGCTTCTCCAGCGGCGCCGCCGAGATCGCCGAGCTGATCAACCGCAGCCCCAACATCTCCCTCGACGTGGGCCAGGTGATGTTCGGGACCACCGTCACCGCCTCCGGCGACACCATGAGCCAGCACCGCAACGCCGCCCACGCCCATCCGCGGCGCTGGTGCGTCATGGACATCGAGTGCGAGGCGGGCTGCGGCGTGGTGCCCTTCCGCTACCGGGACCGCAACTTCGTCCACGCCCTGCAGTGGGCCATCGGCCTCGAGCTGTTCCTGCTGGTGGAGGATCCCTGGCGGCTGGCGCTGACCACCGACCATCCCAACGGCGCCCCCTTCACCGCCTATCCCGAGCTGATCCGTCTGCTGGGGGATCGCGACTATCGCAACGCGGTCCTCGAACGGCTGCCGGCGGCGGTGCGGGAGGTGTCGCATCTCGCCGACATCCGCCGCGAGTACACCCTCTCCGAGATCGCCATCGTCACCCGGGCGGCCCCGGCGCGGCTCCTGGGCCTCGCCGACCGCGGCCATCTCGGCCCGGGCGCCGTGGCCGACGTGGTGGTCTACGCACCGGGCCCCGATCTCGCCGCCACCTTCGCCACCCCCCGCCATCTGCTTAAGGCCGGGCGTTTCGTGGTGGAGAACGGCGCGCTGCGGCCGGAGGCGGCGACCCTGCGCGGGGCCGTCCACGCGGTGGAGGCGCCCTTCGATCCCGCCATCCGCCGCCATGCCGCCGCCTTCTTCGAGGACTTCCGCGGTCTCAGGCTCGAGAGCTTCGAGCTGGGCGACGACGAGCTGGCCGAGCTGGGCCCGCTCCGCGTCCACGGCCCGACAGCCGCCTCCTGAGCCGGCGAGGAGGGAGGGACCCGTGGTGGACCGCGCCGAACTCGACCGCTGGACCGACGACGAGCCGCCGCCCCGCAGGCCGCGGCTGGCCTGGGCGCTCACCGGCTCCGGCCACGACTTCCTCCCCTGCCTCGAGCTCATGCGCGAGGTGGGGGAGATGGACGTCTTCCTCTCGCGGGCGGCGGCGGAGGTGGTCTACATGTACACCCGCGACCGCCGCCCCTTTCCGCCGGGCGTGCGCCTCGTCAAGGACACCACCGCCTCGGCGGCACCCGTGGGCCGCTTCTACAAGGGCTACTACCACACGCTGGTGGTGGCGCCCGCCACCTCCAACACCGTCGCCAAGTGCGTCTGGGGCATCTCCGACAATCTCGTCACCAACGTCTTCGCCCAGGCGGGCAAGTGCCGCATCCCCATCATCGTCTATGCCTGCGATACCCGGCCGGTCCACGTGACGGCGGCGCCGGACCGGGTGGTGACCGTCTATCCGCGGCGGGTGGATCTGGAGAACACGGAACGGCTGCGCACCTTCGAGCGCACCACCGTGGTGGAGAGCGTGGAGGAGCTGGCCCGGGTGCTGCGTGCCCGCCTCGCCGAGGTGGCCGCGGGGGCCGCGCCCGGAGCGGGAGCCGGCGGGTGAGCCATCTGCTGGTGGTGGACTTCCCCGACCCCGGCCGCGCCGACGAGGTGCTGCTGCGGCTGCGGGCCCTCGCCCGCGACCATCTCGTGGACCTGGAGGACGCGGCGGTGGTCCAGCGCGACCGCCACGGCCGCCTCCACGTGAAGCGCGTGCTGGGTCGCCACGGCGAGCGCACCCTCTCCGAGGGCTTCTGGCCGCGGCTGCTGGAACGGCTGCTGCCGGAACGCCACGACCGCGCGGTGACGGCGGAGGTGGCGGCGGAACTGGGCCTGCCGGAGGCGTTCGTGGCGGAGGCGACACGCCGGCTGGAGCCGGGACGCTCCGCCCTCTTCGTGCTGGTGGAGCCGCACCGGCTCGATGCGCTGGTCCGTGCCTTCGAGGGCGAGGGCGGGCGGGTGATGGCCGCGGATCTGCCCGAGGAGGTGCGGCGCGAACTGGACGAGGCCTTGAGCGGCCGGTGGTTCCCACCGGCGGAGGAACTGCACGAGCTGGCCGAGCGGGTGCGGGCGGGCCGACAGCCGGTCCACCGCGACGACGAGGCGGCGCGCCGCCGGCGCTGGATCGAGGAGCTGCGGCGGGCGCCGATCACCCCCGAGCTCGTCGGCCACATCCGCCGCACCGTGCTGGAGGCGGCCCGGCAGGGACGGTTCCGGGCGCTGATCTACCGTCTGCCCAGCGAGATGCTGACGGATCGCGGACGCCGGGTGATCCAGGGCGAGCCGGACTGGCCGGAGACGCTGGTGGGCCAGCCGCGGCTGGTCTACGAATGGTTCGCGCGCGAACTCGCGCCGAGGGGCTACCGGCTGGAGGCGGAACTCCTGGACTGGCGCGACCATCTGCCGGGCGACGTGGGCCTGTTCGTGCGCTGGGACCGCCGGGGCGACGATTCCGGTTTGACCCGGACCTGATCCCGGGCTATATGGACAGCACCTCTTCGCATCGGTGCCGGTTCGATCGACGTCGCCTTCCGCTGCTCGTCGCCGAGGACGGTGCGGAGCGGGGGGCGTCGCGCATGTGGATCCCGGGATCGGCTGCCGCGCTCCCCGGTTCGGGTAGCACGATCCACAGAGGAGCATCCCCATCATGGCAGCCAATCTCGGTGATACCGTCCGCGTCCACTACACCGGCCGGCTCGACGACGGCAAGGAGTTCGACAGCTCGGCCGGCCGCGAGCCCATCGAGTTCACTCTCGGTGCCGGCCAGGTGATTCCCGGCTTCGAGAAGGCCATCCTCGGCATGGAGCCGGGCGAGACCAAGACCTTCACCATCCCCGCCGAGGAGGCCTACGGGCCGCACCGGCCGGAGCTGGTGCACCGGGTCCCCCGCGCCCAGATCCCGCCCCAGGTAGAACTCTACGAGGGTGCGCGGCTCGAGGCGCGGGACCAGGCCGGCAACCGCGTCGCCCTCACCGTCCTCGAGGTGACGGACGAGGAGGTGACCATGGACGCCAACCATCCCCTCGCCGGCCGCGATCTCACCTTCGAGGTGCGGCTGGTGGAGGTGGTGGCCCGGGACTGAGCTTCTCGTCGCCGGCCGCGGGCGGGCGGGGCGTGCCGTCCGTCCGGGCCGTGCGCAGCCAGGTGGCCACCAGCGCGTCCACCGCCGCCCGCGCCCGCGCCTTCCACGCCCGCACCCGCGCCCGCATCGCCGCATCCGGCGGGCGGGCGGCGAGATAGGCCCGGCGCTTCGCTTCGTCCCCGAGGATCACCGCGAAGACCAGGGGATCGCCGCGCTCCGGGAACAGATAGCCGGCGAGCCCCACCAGATGGGCGGCGCTGCCGGTCTTGGCCCGCACCCGGAAGGCGAGATCGGCGGCCAGCAGCCGCCGCGTCAGCGTTCCGGGCCCGCCGTTCGCAGGCAGGCGGGCGGGGAAGGCGAAACGGTCGAACATCACCGCCAGCAGGCGGGCGAGGCCGCGGACCGTGACACGGCCGCGCGGATCGAGGCCGGCATGGTCGCGCACCGCCAGCGCCGCGGCGTCGAGGTCGGGGTGGCGGCGCACCAGCGCCGCCACCAGCCGGGCGGCGGAGGCCGCGAGATCGCGGGGCGGAGGCCCCAGCCGGAGGGCCGTCTCCAGCCCGACCATGGTGGCGAGCTGATTGTTGGAGTAGCGCAGCATGCCCCGCACCGTCTCCGCCAGCGGCGGCCCGGAATGGCGGGCGAGGAGACGGGCGTCGGCCGGCGCCCGGCCCCGGACCGGCGGCGGCAGGTCGATGCCGAGATCCGCGGCGAAGCGGTGGAACAGCCGGGCCGCCGCCATGCCCGGATCGGCCAGCGGCAGGGCCGGCGGCGGTGCCTCGCGGGCGATGCGGAAGCCGCGGGCCGTGCGCCGTGGGCCCGTCGCCTCCGCCACCGTCTCCACGGCCAGCCCCACCGGTGGCAGCAGGAAGGGCGGCGGTCCCGGCTCCGGCCGCACCCGTGCGAAGCCCACCACGAGCGGCCCCACTCCGGCGTTCCAGGCCACCGGCTCCGGCTCCGTGGGATCGAGGGCGGCGAAGCGCGGAAAGCGCGTGTCGTCCAGCAGGAGGCGCCCCGTCACCCGTTGCACGCCGGCCTCCCGCAGCGCGAAGGCCAGCTCCAGCAGGTGATCCGGGTCCAGCAGGGGATCGCCGCCCCCCACCAGCGCCAGATCGCCCGTGAGCACGCCCGCCCGCACCGTCCCCGTGGCCCGCAGCTCGGTGACGGGACGGGCGTCGGGCCCCAGCACCTCGAGGGCGGCGGCCGCCGTCACCAGCTTGGCGAGGGAGGCCGGTTCCACCGGCCGGTCGGGCTCGTGGACAGAGCGGGGCGCGAAGTCCTCGACGGTGGCCACGAACCAGGCGGCCCGGGCCGGCGTGAAGCCGTGGGCGCGCAGGATCGCCGCCTCGTCGGCGGCCACCGGGGCGGCGAGCGGCGACACCACCAGCGCGAGCAGGAGGCGGACCGGACTCCGTCGGGCGATGCCGCGCCGGTGCTGGCCTTGCATCCCGTGACGGACAGTGGCGCGGTTCCCGGTCACAGGCCTGTCATATGTTCCGCATCCGTGCACCCGTGTTCCGTGGATGTTCTCTGGAAACCGTGGACAGTCGCGCATCGTGGGCTTCCCGCATCGGATCGAGATCCGCCTCGCGCGCCGGTGGCGCCACCCCTTGACCGGCTCCTGCCGGCTGCCCACAAGACGAGCGCGAGCCCGCCGTGCACCGCAGCAAGGACGGAGGAATGGCCAAGAAGGAAGACGTGATCGAAATGGAGGGCACCGTCGTGGAGGTGCTGCCCAACGCCATGTTCCGCGTGAAGCTCGACAACGACCACGAAGTGCTGGCGCACACCTCCGGACGCATGCGCAAGAACCGCATCCGGGTCCTCGCCGGCGATCGCGTGCTGGTCGAGCTCACCCCCTACGACCTGCGGCGCGGTCGCATCACCTACCGCTTCAAGTGAGCGCGCGCCCCGGCCGGGCGACGCTGGTCCTCGCATCCTCCTCTCCGCGTCGCCTCGAGCTCCTGCGACAGGTGGGCTTCCCGCCGGATCTCGTCCTCGCTCCGGAGGTGGACGAGACGCCGCTGCCGCGCGAGCTGCCGCGAGACTACGCCCGGCGCCTCGCCCGGCTCAAGGCCGAGGCGGTGGCGGCTCGCCTCGACGACGGCCCCTGGTTCGTGGTGGCGGGCGACACGGTGGTGGCGGCGGGCCGGCGGATCCTGCCCAAGGCCGAGGACGAGGCCACCGCCCGCGCCTGTCTCGAACGGCTGTCGGGGCGGCGGCACCGGGTGTGGGGAGGCGTCTGCGTGCTCCGCCACGACAGCCGCCGCAGCGAACGGGTGGTCCTCACCCGCGTGCGCTTCAAACGTCTGTCCCGCGAGGAACTGGAGGACTATCTCGCCAGCGGCGAATGGCGCGGCAAGGCCGGTGGCTACGCCATCCAGGGCCGCGCCGCCGCCTTCGTGCCCTGGATCAACGGTTCCTGCGCCAATGTGATCGGCCTGCCGGTGGCGGAGGTGGTGGCGATGCTGCGGGGCCTCGGCTATCGGGGAGGCGCGCCTTGAGGACCGGCGTGCTCGATCCCCATCCGCTGGGCTGGCGCGCCGGTCTCGCCGTCGACGGCCGCCTCGTGGACTACGCCGAGGACGGTCCCGGCGACGGGGAGGTGACGGACCGGCTGTTCTACGCCCGCGTGGTGCGGGTGGAACCGCGTCTCGCCGCCGCCTTCCTCGACATCGGCGGGGGACGGACCGCCTTCCTCACCGCCCGTGACGCCCGTTTCCTCGATCCCCGGTGCGCCCGCCGCGACATCCGCGAGCTGGTGCGCGAGGGGGAACGGCTGGTGGTGATGGGCCTGCGCGAGGGCGACGACGACAAGGGACCGAGGGTGACGGCGGACGTGCGCCTGTTCGGCCTCTTCACCATCCTCCGCCCCCGCGGCGGCGAGAGCCTCGCGTCCGGCCACGCCCGCGGCCGGCTCCGCCAGCGCCTGCGCGAGCGCGCCGCCCGCCTGTTCCCGGACGGGCGCGTGGTGCTGCGGCGCTTCGCCGACGCCGTGGACGACGGGGCGCTGGTGGCGGAGGTGCGGCGGCTGGAGACCCGCTGGCGCGAGATCGAGGCGGGCCTGCGGAAGGCCCGCCCGGGGCCGGTCCCCTTCGGCGAGGACGGCCTCGACCGGCTGCTCCGGCGCCTGCTGGAAGCGGGGGCGGAGGTGGTCGAGGTCGCCGACGCCGCCGTCTCGGCCCGCGTCGAACGCGAACTCGCCCGGCTGCCCGAGGCGGTGCGGCCGCGCTTCACGCGTCTGCGCGCACCCCTCGCCTTCCCCGCCACCGGCCTCGAGGAGCAGTTCGAGGCGGCGCTGCAGCCGGAGGTCGCGCTGGACGGCGGCGGCCGTCTGGTGATCGAGGAGACCCGGGCCTTCGTCGCCATCGACGTGGACGGCGAGGGGCGCGACGCCCTCGAGCTGGATCTGGCGGCGGCCCGGGAGATCGCCCGCCAGGTGCGGCTGCGGAACCTCGGCGGCAACATCCTCGTCGACTTCGTGGACCTGCCGCGGCCCTCCGCCCGCAAGCTGCTCGACGACGCGCTCCGCAAGGGCTTCCGCGACGATCCCGCCCAGCCCCAGATCCACCCCATGTCGGTGCTGGGCATCGTCCACATCACCCGCGCCCGCCGCGGCCGGCCGCTGTCGGCCCGCTACCGCGAGGCCTGTACCGCCTGCCGGGGCGAGGGGCGGGTGCCCTCGGCCGAGGCCGGACTGCTGGCGCTGTTCCGGACGCTCCGCACGACGGCACGGCCGGTGCGGGCGGTGCGGGTGGGCGAACGCCTCGCCGGCCGCCTCGCCGCCGTCGGCGATCCCGGCTGGCTGCGCGGCATCCCCTGGCGGTGCGATCCCGCCCTGGCCCCGCTGGACTTCGCGGTGGAGGAGGCGTCGTGAGCGGGGGCGGCGCGCGGACGGTCCGAGGGCGCCGCGGGCGCTGTCCCGTCTGCGGGCGGCCGCGCGATCCCCGCTTCCGCCCCTTCTGCTCGCGCCTGTGCCGCGACCGCGACTTCCTCGCCTGGATGGACGAGCGCCACCGCCTGCCGGTGGTAGAGGAGGGGGAGGAGCCCTCCCGCGAGCGCGGCGGCGAGGCGTCGCGGGAGTGAGGTCTCAGGCGGCGGCCACGCGCCCTCCGGCCTCCTGCCCGGCCCCGTCGCCGTCCTCCTTCACCGCCTCCCCCCCGTCCCCGCCGTCGCCGGAGGCCGCTTCCGTGGCGCCAGGACCCGCCGGCGCGGACGGTTTCGCCTCCTCCCGCGGCACCACCTCCCGCGCCGGCGAGGGCTTCGGCGCCACCAGGAACTCCACCGGCCGGTCCTCCGGCGCCAGGAGGGTCACCCGTGCCGGCACCGTCCACTGGACGGCGTCGAAGCGACCGGTGCGCCCGAAGGGCTGCCAGTGCGGCAGGATCTCCTGGGTGTCGGTGTCCACCCAGGCCGGATCCGGCGGTGCCTCCCGCGCCCGCTCCAGCCAGCGCCGTACCACCGCCTCCTCCTCGCCGCGCAGCCGCGCCAGCTCGGCGAACAGGCGATGGACCCGTGCCGTCGCCTCCAGCTCGCGGGCCCGAACCAGCAGCTTGTGGGACTCCTCGAGATCGCCCGCCGCCATGTAGGCCTCGGCCAGCAGCAGATAGGAGAGGGCGTGGTAGGGCTGGAGGGTGCGCAGCCGCTCCAGCCGCTGGATGCGCAGCGCCAGCGGCGGATCCTCGCCGTCGAGGCCGAGATGGGCCAGGGCCAGCTCGGGATGGGGGGCGACGCGCCAGCTCCGCTCCAGCAGCCGGCGGGCCAGCCGCGGCCGGCCCAGCTCGCGGGCGAGACGCGCCGCCCGCACCACCGCCGGTGCGAAGAAGGGCGCCACCCGCGCCGCCCGCCGGGCGAGATCGAAGGCCTCGCCGAGGCGCCCCCGCGCCTCCGCCCGCTCCGCCATCAGCAGGAAGAGGATGGCGCGCCGGCGGGCGAGGGTGGGCCCGTCCACCAGCCCGAGACTCGCGAGCTCCCCCAGCAGCTGGATGGCCTCGTCCCAGACCTCGCGGCGGGTCAGGAGGTCGAAGAGGGTGGTCACCACCCACGGCGTGCGGGGATTGCGGCGATGGGCCTCGCGGGCGAGCGCGAGCGCCTCCTCCAGCTCGCCCGTCTTGATGGCCTGGGCGAGGAGTCCGCGCAGTCCCAGCAGTTCGGTGTCGGGATGGTCCAGCATGCGCTGGAATTCGCGGAGCGCGCCCAGATCGTCGCCCTCGAGCTGGGCGGTCTGGGCCGCCAGCAGCCGCAGGGCAGGATCGCCGTCGTCCAGGAGCCGTCGGGCCTGGCGCATGTGATGACGGGCCGCCGCCACGTCACCGGCCGCCGCCGCCACTAGGCCGGCCGACAGCGCCCGCCGTCCCGCCGCCCTCCGATGCGCCGCCCGCCGGGCGGCGAGCCGCCGCGGCAGCGTCCACAGCCACCGCCCTGCCTCGAACAGCGCCACCGCCGCCGCCGCCAGCACCAGCAGCGCCAGGAGGGCGACGCCGACGCTGGTCTCCACCTCCACCCCGAGCCAGGCGATCACCACCCGCCCGGGATGGTCGGCGATCCAGGCGGCGAGGCCGGCGGCGCCGGCGGTGAGGGCGAGGAACAGCACAAGCCTCAGCATGGGCGCGGGCTCCGGTGGTCAGCTCGCGGGTTCGAGGAGGGCGGCCAGCCGCTCGCGGGCGAGGCGGTCGAGTTCGCCGGCCACGGCGCGGGCGGCGAGGCGCACGCGGGCGCGGGCGATCCAGGCGGCCACGTCTTCGCGGGAGCCGGCGTGGGGTTCGAGGGCCGCCACCGCCGCCGCCACCTCGCCGCGGGCGAGCGCCTCCCGCGCGCGGACCAGGGCCGCCGCCAGCGTGGTGGGCGCCTCGCCGGCCCGCCGGACGGTGACCAGCCGGCGCAGATTGGCGACGGCCGCCCCGAGGATGTCGCCGCCTCCTTCCGCGGCCGCCGCCCCCTCGCCGCGGGCGATGCGCGCCAGTCCCTCGGCCAGCTCCGTCGGCGAGGGGATGCCGGCCTCCCGGGCCGGCGCCAGCCGCTCCAGATACGGCCGCAGCCCGGGATCGCGCGCCGCCAGCCGCGCGAGCAGCGCGAGGGGCCGATCGACGGGCCCGCCCTCGGCGGTGGCCAGCGCCACTTCGCTCGCCACCAGCGCCAGCAGCACCGCCTCGGCCCGCGCGCCCAGCTCGCGGTCGAGCCGTTCCGCCAGCGCCTCCAGCCGTCGTCCCAGCGCGCCCAGGACCTCGCCGTGGCGGGCGAGATCCCGCTCCAGCACCGCCAGCCGCTCGCCGAGCCGCGCCCGCGCGCCGCCGGCCTCGGCCAGCGCCGTCTCCAGCCGCGCCACACCGTCGGCCAACGCCTTCGCCCGTGCGCTCAGCGCTTCCTGGGCCTCCGCCAGCGCCCGCAGCCGCGCCGCCAGGGCATCCACCCTCTCCAGCCCCCGTTCGAGGGCCGCGAACCGGGCCTCGCCCTCGGTCCGGAGCCGCTCCAGGGCGGCCGCCAGATCGTCCACCCGTCCGGTCAGATCGGCGAGGGCACCGAGCCGCGCCTCGACGGCGGCGAGCCGTCCCTCGAGCGCCCGCGCCCGGTCGTCGAGCCGCGTCCTGAGGGCGGTGACGCGGTTGGCCAGCTCGCCGCGCCCGCGCTCGGCCGCCGCCAGCCGGCGGCCGAGGTCGGCGAGGGCGGGCTCCAGTTCCGCCAGGCTGCGCGCCAGCTCCTCCACACGTCCGGCGAGCGTCCCGAGCCGCTCCTCGAAGGCGGCCACGCCGGCCACGGCCGGCCGCCGGGCGAGTGCGTCGAGGCGGTCCGCGAGATCCGCCACCCGCCCGGCGAGCCCGGCGAGGGCATCCAGGCGGTCGGCCAGCTCACCGGTGCGCGCCTCCAGTCCCGCCAGCCGGTCCTCGAGGGTCTCGAGCCGCGCGCCCGGCGCCGCCCGCGCCACGCGCGCTTCCAGCGCCTCCACCCGCTGCGCCAGCGCCGTGAGCTCCCCGCGCGGGGCCCGTTCGGCCAGCCGGGCGTCCAGCTTTCGCTCCAGCGCGGCGAGACGCGCATCCCGCGCCGCCAGCGCCTCCTCGAGGCGGGCCGTGGCCGCCGCCCGCTCCGCGAGGGTGTCGGCGACCAGCCACCAGGCGACGCCCCCCACCGCCACGCCGCCCAACAGCGCCCCCAGGAGCGCCGGCACCCATCTCCCGCGGGCGGCGGGCGCCGGCGCGGACGGCACGGAGGCCGGTGCCGCCTCCCCGCGCGGCCCCGCATCGCCGGGCCGCCCCATGGGTGACGACGTCTCCTCGGCGGCCGGTGTCGCGGATGCGGAGGCTGCCGGCTGCACCGGCTCCTCCGGCGGGGTCCCGGCGGATGCTCCGGCCTCGCCCTCCTCGGCCCGTGGCGCCGCCTCGGGCGCGGGCGTCGTCTCGCCACCCTCCTCCGCCGGCGGGCGGGTGTCGGCGGGTCGACGTCCGGAGCGCTTGCGACCACGGGCCATGATCCGTTTCCTCGTGCACGCGCCGCCGGGGCGGCGGCCGGTCCGATCCCGCCCCCCGGTATCAAGCCCCCATGCGGGCTTCAAGGGCGGCCAGCAGGGCCTTTTCGTCGCGCTCCTCGGCCACCACCACCTCGAGACCGGGCAGTTCCACGATCTCCTCCGCCACCGCCTCGCTCAGGCACACGCACACCACCCCCTCGAGCGCCGCCTCGAGGCCGGCACGGTGGACCAGGCGGGCGAAGGTGGCGGCGGTGCGGGGCGAATACAGCAGCACGGCACCGATGGCGCGCCGCTGGAGGGCGTGGCGGGTGCGCGAGCCCAGCTCCTCCCGCGGCACCATCTCGTAGACCACCACCCGCCGGTAGGCGAAGCCGGCGGGCTCCAGCACCTCCTCGAAGCGGCTCGCCACCTCGCGGCCGCTGGGATGGAGCACGAGGCCGGCGGCGGGGTCCAGCTCCCGGACGAGACGTTCGGCCAGCGAGCGCCATTCGCCCTCACCGAGGCGGATGTCGAAGGCGCCCCGCGCGGCCGCCGCCCGCGCCGTGCCCGGCCCCACGGCGTAGACCGGCTTCTCCACGAGCTGGTGGGCGAGGGCGTGGACGGCGTTGGCGCTGGTCAGCACCACCGCCTGGATCTCCTCCGCGGGCGGCAGTTCGAAGGGCACCCGGTGCATCTCGAACAGCGGGTCCACCAGCGTCGCGAAACCGCGGCGGTGCAGCTCCCGGGCGGTCTCTTCCGCCTGCTCGCGGGCCCGCGTCACCAGCACCCACGTCTTGCGAGGTCTCTCCCGAGTCATGCCATCCCCGTCCGTGCGGTCATCGGGTCGAGGCGAAGAGCGAGTCCGGGGCCGCCCGGCGCAGGCGGCGGCCGATCTCGCGGGCGAGGGGCCGGGGATCGTCGGCGGTGCGCGCCGCCGCGCGCCAGATCTCGCTGCCGTCGGGAGCCGCCACCAGCGCGCGGAAGCGATAGCCCCCGCTCTCGACGGTGCAGAGGCCCGCGATGGGCGTGCGGCAGGAGCCGTCGAGCTCGGCGAGACAGGCCCGTTCCGCCTCGACACAGGTCCGGGTGGGCAGATGGTCGATCCGCTCCAGCAATTCCAGCGTTTTCACATCATTCTCCCGGCATTCGAGGCCGACGGCCCCCTGCGCCACCGCCGGCAGCATCACCTCCGGTTCCAGCACCAGGTGGGGCCCGGGATCGCAGGCGAGGCGCAGCAGGCCGGCCCGTGCCAGCAGGGTGGCGTCCACCCTCCCCTCCCGCAGGCGCGCGAGGCGGGTGCCCACATTGCCCCGGAGCGGCACCACCCTGAGATCCGGCCGGTGCGCCCGGACCTGCGCCGCCCGCCGCAGCGAGGCGGTGCCCACCACCGCACCCGGCGGCAGACCGGCGAGATCGACGCCGTCGCGGGTGAGCAGCACGTCGCGCACGTCCTCGCGCGGCAGCACGGCGCCGATCACCAGCCCCGCCGGCAGCACCGTCGGCACGTCCTTCATGGAATGGACGGCGAGATCGACGGTCCCTTCCAGGAGCGCCTCCTCGATCTCCTTGGTGAAGAGCCCCTTGCCGCCGAGCTCGGCGAGGGGACGATCGAGGAAACGGTCGCCGGAAGTGCGGATGACGCGGATCTCGACGGCGTCCGCCGCCGCCAGCTCCGGATCGGCGCGGCGCAGGGCCGCCACCGCCAGTTCCGTCTGCCGGAGGGCCAGGGGCGAGCCGCGGGTGCCGACGACGAGTCGGGCTCGGGCCATTTCCACCACCGGTTCGGGGCGCCATATGACGTTCGCACTCCGTGCAGGTAGGGGCGATGGCGACGAGGGAAAGGCGGCCCCTGGTGCTGGGCATCGAGACCAGTTGCGACGAGACCGCCGCCGCGGTGGTGGGGGCGGACCGGCGCGTCCATGCGGAGGCGCTGGCACGCCAGCTCGAGCGCCACGCGCCCTACGGCGGGGTGGTGCCGGAGATCGCCGCCCGTGCCCACGCGGAGGTGCTGGACCGGCTGGTGGCGCGGGTGCTGGAGGAGGCGGGGCTGCGCCTCTCCGATCTCGACGCCGTCGCCGTCACCGCCGGCCCCGGCCTCGTGGGCGGGCTGCTGGTGGGGGTGGTGACGGCGCAGGCACTGGCGGCGGTGGCGGGGCTGCCCCTGCTGCCGGTCAACCATCTGGAAGCCCATGCGCTGACCGCCCGCCTCACCCACGACCTCGACTTCCCCTATCTGCTGCTGCTGGTCTCGGGCGGGCACACCCAGCTGCTGGTGGTGGAGGGCGTGGGACGCCACCGGCGTCTCGGCGCCACCCTCGACGACGCCGTCGGCGAGGCCTTCGACAAGGTGGCGAAGATGCTGGGCCTCGGCTATCCTGGCGGCCCGGCGGTGGAACGGGAGGCCACCCGCGGCGATCCCACCGCCTTCCGTCTGCCGCGACCGCTCCTCGACCGGCCCGGCTGCGACTTCTCCCTCTCCGGCCTCAAGACGGCGGTCCGCCAGCACATCCTCGCCCTCGGACCGCGCGCCGCCGATCCCGCCGTCCGCGCCGATCTCTGCGCCGCCTTCCAGGAGGCGGTGGCCGACATCCTCACCGACCGCTGCCGCCACGCCCTCGCCCGCCTCCGCGCCGAACGGGGACGGCCGCCGGGGCTGGTGGTGGCGGGCGGCGTCGCCGCCAACCGGCGGCTGCGGGCGGCGCTGGAGGAACTGGCGGCGACGGAGGGAACGACACTGGTGCTGCCGCCGCCCGGACTGTGCGGCGACAATGCGGTGATGGTGGCCTGGTGCGGCGTGGAACGGCTGCGCGCCGGCCTGCCGCCGGCGCCGGTGCGGGTGCGCCCGCGCTGGCCCCTCGATCCCGAGGCCGAACCGCTGCCGGGTGCCGGAGTCAAGGCCTGACCACACCCGCGCACGTGATGCGCGAGGCATGCGGGAGCAGATCCGCCGTCGATCACCCGTCGCGCGTGAAAGTCATACTCGATTACGGTTCCGGGGACATCGCGACGGTTGAGATACGGGATGGGCAATCGTACAAAAAGGAAGACGGACACGGCGGGAATCCTTCCCGCATCCCCGTGGGGAGGGGCCATGGAGTGCGAGCGATGGGCGCGGTGAAAGCCAAGCCGGCGCGGGCGGGCCGGCTGCATCCCCAGGAGATCGACCGCTACGTGGGCATGCGCATCCGCCAGCGGCGGATCATGCTCGGGCTGACCCAGCAGCAGATGGCCGATCTCATCGGCGTCACCTATCAGCAGGCCCACAAGTACGAACGCGGCATCAACCGCGTCGCCGCCGGGCGTCTCTACCAGATCGCCAAGGCGCTGGGCGTGGACGTGGGCTATTTCTTCGAGGGGCTCGAGAGCGAGCGGGTGTTCGAGCCCACCGCCCAGCAGCGGCTGCTGCTGGAACTGGCCCGCCACTTCGTCGCCCTGCCGCGACGCCGCCACCAGGAGGCACTGGTCCAGCTCGCCCGCGCCCTGGCCAGCGAGAACGACGTGGAGCCCCTGTCGGAGGCCGCCCCGACCGCGGAGGGCGCGGAAGCCGGGCGGCGGCGGGCCTGAGCCGGACGGTTCCTACAGCGTCTTCGCCCGTTCGCGCAGAACGAACTTCTGGATCTTGCCGGTGGAGGTCTTCGGCAGCGGGCCGAAGACGAAATGGCGCGGTACCTTGTAGCGGGCGATCTGCGTGCGCAGGAATTCCTGCAGTTCCTCCGCCGTCACCTTCGCGCCCTCCCGGAGGGTGACGAAGGCACAGGGCGTCTCGCCCCATCGGGGATCGGGCTTGGCCACCACCGCCGCCTCCAGCACCGCCGGATGGCGGTAGAGGGCCGCCTCCACCTCGATGCTGGAGATGTTCTCGCCGCCGGAAATGATGATGTCCTTGGCCCGGTCCTTGATCTCCACATAGCCGTCCGGGTGCATCACCGCGAGATCGCCGGTGTGGAACCAGCCGCCGGCGAAGGCCTTGTCGGTGGCGGCCGGGTTCTCGAGATAGCCCTTCATGACGATGTGGCCGCGCATCATGATCTCGCCCAGCGTCTCGCCGTCGCGGGGCACCGGCCGCATGGTCTCCGGATCCATCACCTCGAGCCCCTCCAGCACCGGATAGCGCACCCCCTGCCGGGCCAGCTTCGCGGCCCGCTCGGGAAGCGGGAGCGCGTCCCACTCCGGCTGATGGGCGCAGACGGTGGCCGGACCGTAGACCTCGGTGAGGCCGTAGACATGGGTGATGCGGAAGCCCAGCGCCTCCATCTTCTCGATGATGGCCGGCGGCGGGGCGGAGGCCGCCGTCATCATGTGCACCGTCCGTTCCAGCGGCCGCCGCACCGATTCGGGCGCGTTGCAGATGGTGTTCATGACGATGGGCGCACCGCAGAGATGGGTGACGCCGTGTTCGGCCAGCGCGTTCCAGATGGCGGCGTCCTGCACCTTGCGCAGGCACACGTGGGTGCCCGCCTGCAGCGTCACCGTCCAGGGGAAGCACCAGCCGTTGCAGTGGAACATCGGCAACGTCCACAGATAGACCGGAAAGTGCGGCATCTGCCACACCAGCACGTTGCCGACGGCGTTGAGCCAGGCGCCGCGGTGATGGTAGACCACGCCCTTGGGATCGCCGGTGGTGCCGGAGGTGTAGTTGAGGGAGATGGCCTGCCACTCGTCGGCGGGGAGGGCGGGGACGTGGTCGGGATCGCCCTCGGCCAGCAGCTCCTCGTAGGTGAGCGCGCCCAGCCGCTCGTGGGGGCCGGCGAACCCTTCCTCGTCGACGATGTCCACCACCAGGATGTCCCGCTCCAGCCGCGCCAGCGCCTCGCGGATCACCGGCGCGAATTCGGTGTCGGTGATCAGCACCCGGGCGCGGCCGTGGCCGAGGATGAAGGCGATGGTGCCGGGATCGAGGCGGACGTTGAGGGCGTTGAGGACGGCGCCGGCCATGGGCACGCCGAAATGGGCCTCCAGCGCCGCCGGGACGTTGGGGGCCATCACCGCCACCGTGTCGCCCGGGCGGATTCCCCGTTTCTCCAGCGCCGACGCCAGCCGCCGGCAGCGTTCCCGCAGCTCGGCGTAGGTGTAGCGGAGACGGCCGTGGATCACGGCGGTGCGACGGGGATGGACGTCGGCGCTGCGCTCGAGGAAGGTGAGCGGGGTCAACGCCGCCCAGTTGGCGTCGTTCCGGTCGAGATGGCGCTCGTAGGGGCAGTCCTCGGGATGGGCGACGACACGCGGTCGCACGGACACGGCCCTGTCCTCCCCGCTGGCGCGAACGGCGATCCTGCGGCGGTGCTAGGGAGATCCCCCGCCGCCGTCAAGGCGGTGGCCGCCGCCGTCTTGCCCGCCCGGAGCGCCCCCGCTAGTCTGCGCGACCGGCCGCGGGCGGAAGGCGGGCGATGCCGGAGATCCGGGGACGGTTCGCATCCATCGACGTCCGGAAGGTGACGGGAAGGGTGGCGGAGCCCGGCCTGCCCCATCGCCGCGGCGATGTCGGGAATCCCTCCCTCGTGGGCCACGTTCCCCCGGACCGCATCCGTCGGTGCGATCGCAGCCCGACGATCCCGCGCCCCGATCCGCCGCGGCTCGGGGGCCGGTGCCCCCGTCCGGTCGAGCGGCCGGCCTTCGGCACTCCCGTGATGCCGCCGCCGTCGTGAGCGCCACACGCGCCCGGACGGGCAGGGGCACGCGCCGGAGCGCCCTCGCGCGGCTGCGCCGCGAGCTCCACGCCCTCTATTTCGGTGACGACCGGCGGGCGGTCCGCTTCCACATCCTGCTCCTCGCCCTCGACCTCCTCGCCCTCGCCTTCTTCCTCCTGGCCACCTTCGTCGAGCCCACGCCGGCGCTGGCCCGCGCCGAACTCGTCCTCGGCCTCGTGCTGGCGGTGGAGTTCGCCGCCCGCACCCTCGCCGAGCGGCGCATGCGGCGCTATCTCGCGAGCTGGCAGGCGCTGGCCGATCTGCTGGTGATCGCCACCCTGCTGGTGCCCGCCTTCGCCGGCCAGTTCGCCTTCCTGCGGGTGCTGCGGGCGGTGCGCATCCTCCACTCGCGGCTGGTGCTGCGCCGCCTCGAGCGTTTCGTGCCGGCGCTCGCCACCCGCCGCCACGCCGTCCGCGCCGCCCTCGATCTCGTGGTCTTCGTCTTCGTCACCAGCGCCGTCGTCTACGTGCAGCAGAAGCCGGTCAACCCGGCCATCCGCGACTATCTGGACGCCCTCTACTTCACCGTCACCGCCCTCACCACCACCGGCTTCGGCGACATCGTGCCGGTGGGCACCACCGGCCGGGTGCTGGCGGTGGTGGTGATGATCGTGGGCATCTCCCTCTTCATCCGTCTGGCCCAGCGGCTCGTGCGGCCGCCCAAGGTGGAATATCCGTGTCCGCGCTGCGGCCTGCGCCTCCACGATCCCGACGCCGTCCACTGCAAGCATTGCGGGACGGTGCTGCGCATTCCCACCGAGGGTGCCTGAGCCGCGTCGCATCGGGCGCAAGTCCGGGATTTTCGAGACGATCGTCCGGCAGGCGGCCTTGATCGCGCCGGGCGCCGTGGGACATGGTCGCCTCCGGAGCGGACGCGCGACGTGCCCATGGCCCCCATCCAGGACCTCGAGCTCGGCCTCGTCGGCAACTGCACCGTCAGCGCCCTCGTCGATTCCCGGGCGCGGGTGGTGTGGTGGTGTCTCCCCCGCTTCGACGGGGATCCGGTCTTCCATCATCTGCTGGACGGCGAGGGGGAGGACGGGCTGTTCGCCGTCGAGCTCCTGGACGGGGTGACGAGCGAGCAGCGCTATCTCGACAACACCGCCGTGCTGGAGACGGTGCTGCGCGATTCCCGCGGCGGCGCCGTCCGCGTGATCGACTTCGCGCCGCGCTTCGAGATGTACGGGCGCATGTTCCGTCCCACCATGCTGGTGCGGCAGGTGGAGCCGCTGAGCGAGGCGCCCCGCATCCGCATCCGCCTGCGCCCGCGCTTCGACTGGGGACGGCTCGCCCCCCAGATCACCCGCGGCAGCAACCACGTCCGCTACGTGGGTCCGGCGCTCTCCCTGCGCCTCACCACCGACGCGCCCGTCACCTATCTGCTGGACGAGACCCCCTTCCATCTGGAGCGGCCGCTCGCCTTCGTGCTGGGGCCGGACGAGAGCCTCACCCAGGGCGTGCGGGAGACGGCGCGGGACTTCCGGGAGCGGACGGTGGACTACTGGCGGCGCCTCTCCCGCCGCCTCCACATCCCCTTCGACTGGCAGGAGGCGGTGATCCGCTCGGCCATCACCCTCAAGCTCTGCAGCTTCGAGGAGACGGGCGCCATCGTCGCCGCCCACACCACCTCCATTCCCGAGATCCCCGGCACCGAGCGCAACTGGGACTACCGCTACTGCTGGCTGCGGGACGCCTTCTTCGTGGTGCGGGCCCTCAACCGTCTCGGTTACGTGGAGACCATGGAGGACTACATCGACTATCTGGTCAACGTGGTCTCCCGCAGCCCCGACGGTCATCTCCAGCCGGTCTACGGCATCGGCCTCGAGACCCGGCTCGAGGAGCGGGTGGTGGCGCATCTCTCCGGCTATCGGGGCAACCGGCCGGTGCGGGTGGGCAACGACGCCTGGACCCACGACCAGCACGACGGCTACGGCTCGGTGATCCTGGCGGTGATCCAGGCCTTCTTCGACCGCCGGCTGGAGCGGCCGGCCGGACCCCGCCACTTCCACCTGCTGGAGCGGCTCGGCGAGAAGGCCTGGGAGCTGCACGCGGTGCCGGATGCGGGCCTCTGGGAGTACCGCACCCGCCGGCGGATCCACACCCATTCCAGCCTCATGTGCTGGGCCGCCTGCGACCGCCTCGCCCGCATCGCCGCCCACCTCGGCCTCGACGCTCGGGCCCGTCACTGGCGGGAGCGGGCCGATCACATCCGGCGGGTGATCGAGGCACGCGCCTGGAACCCGCGACGGCAGGCCTTCGTCGCCGCCTTCGACGGCGAGGAGCTGGACGCCAGCCTGCTGTTGATGCACCGGATCGGTTTCCTCGCCGCCGACGATCCCCGCTTCCGCGCGACGGTGGCGGCCATCGGCCGCGAGCTGGCCGACGGCCCCTTCGTCCACCGCTACGCGGGCGAGGACGATTTCGGCCGGCCGGTCAACGCCTTCCTCGTCTGCGCGTTTTGGTATATCGATGCCCTCGCCGCCTGCGGACGACGCGAGGAGGCGCGCGAGCGCTTCGAGGCCCTGCTCGCCCGCCGCAATCGGCTGGGGCTGCTGGCCGAACACGTCGATCCGGTCACCGGCGAGCTCTGGGGCAACTTCCCCCAGACCTACTCCCACGTGGGCCTCGTGGACTGTGCCACCCGTCTGAGCCGCAAGTGGGGCGAGATGCTCTGACGGGGCCGAACGGGAGGGGGCCATTCGTCTCGTCGTCGTCTCCAACCGGGTGAGTCCGGTCACGGTACGTCAGGCCCACGCCGCCGGCGGACTGGCGGTGGGCGTGCTGTCGGCGCTGCGCCACACCGGCGGTCTCTGGTTCGGCTGGAGCGGCGAGCTGGCCGAGGTGCCGCCGGCCGAGCCGCGCATCTTCCGCACCGGCCGCATCACCTACGCCCTCACCGATCTCACCCGTGGCGAGTTCGAGGCCTTCTACGGCGGCTTCGCCAACCGGGTGCTGTGGCCGCTGTTCCACTACCGCATCGACCTCGCCACCTACGAACACGAGTGGTTCCGCGTCTATCTCGAGGTCAACCACCGCCTCGCCACCCAGCTTCGTCCGCTCCTGGACGACGACGACGTGGTGTGGGTGCACGACTACCACCTCATCCCCTTCGCGGCGGAACTGCGGCGCCTCGGCGTGCGGGCGCGGATGGGCTTCTTCCTCCACATCCCCTTCCCGGCGAGCGAGGTGTACGTCACCATGCCCTGGCACCGTCAGCTCGCCGCCGCCCTCTGCGAATACGACGTGGTGGGCTTCCAGACGGACGCCGACCTGCGCCAGTTCACCGACTACGTGATCCACGAGCTGGGCGGTCAGGTGGGCCCCGACGGGCGGGTGCGGGCCTGCGGGCGCGAGTTCCTCGCCCTCAGCGATCCCATCGGCATCGAGGTGGACGACGTGCGGGCCATGGCCGTCTCCGGCGAGGCCATGCGCTATGCCCATCGCGTCGCCACCACCCTCACCGGCCGCCATCTGGTGTTGGGGGTGGACCGCCTCGACTACACCAAGGGCATCCCCGAGCGCCTGCGCGCCTTCGAGCTGCTGCTGCGCGAGTATCCGGACCACCGGCGGCGGGTGACCTTCATGCAGATCTCCGCCCCCTCGCGCGAGACGGTGCCGGAATACGTGGAGCTGCGCCGGGAGGTGGAGCTGCTCTCCGGCCACATCAACGGCGTCTACGGCGAGGCCGACTGGGTGCCGCTGCGCCACATCAACCGTGCCTACAGCCGGCGGGCGCTGATGGGGTTCTGCCGGCTCGCCCGCTGTGCCCTCGTGACGCCTCTGCGCGACGGCATGAACCTGGTGGCCCTCGAATACGTGGCCGCCCAGGACCCGGAGGATCCCGGCGTGCTGGTGCTCTCCCGCTTCGCCGGCTGCGCCCGTTACATGCGCGGCATCCTCCAGGTCAATCCCTACGACGTCCGTCAGGTGGCCGAGGCCCTCCATCGCGCCCTCACCCTCAATCTCGCCGAGCGGCGGCGCATGTGGGAGCAGGCCATGGAGACGGTGCAGCACTACGACATCCACCGCTGGCGCCGCACCTTCCTCGAGGCCCTGGCCGGATCGGCCCTGGGCGGGGACGGCTGAGCCGGCGCCGGCCCGCCGCGGAGGCCGTCATGGATGCCCTCGCCGCCTTCCTCGCCGACTGCGCGGGCTTCCTGGACGAAGCCGGACTCGTCACCGATCCCGCCGATCGCCGCCGCTTCGAGGTGGACGTCTGGCGGCAGGACGAGGGGCGGGCGGCGGCGGTGGTGCGCCCGCGCGACGTGGCGGAGGTGCGTCGGGTGGTGGCGGCCGCCTTCCGCCACCGCGTGCCGCTGGTGCCCCAGGGCGGCAACACCGGCCTCGCCGGCGGCGGCCTGCCCGACGGTTCGGGCCGCATGGTGGTGCTGTCGCTGGAGCGGCTGCGCCGCATCCGCCATCTCGACCCGGCCGGCGAGTATCTGGTGGCGGAGGCGGGCTGCGTGCTGGCCGAAGTGCAGGAGGCGGCCGCCCGCATGGACCGCACCTTCCCCCTCGACCTCGGCGCCGCCGGCAGTTGCCGCATCGGCGGCAACGTCGCCACCAACGCCGGCGGCATCCACGCGCTCCGCTACGGCACCATGCGCCGGCTGGTGCTGGGGGTGGAGGTGGTGCTGGCCGACGGCAGCCTGCTGGACCGTCTGCACACCCTCGACAAGGACAACCGCGGCTATGCCCTGGAACAGCTCTTCGTGGGCAGCGAGGGCACCCTCGGGGTGGTGACGGCGGCGAGTCTGCGCCTGGTGCCGCGGCCGCGTCACCGGCTCACCGCCTGGCTGGCGGTGCCCGAGGCGGCGGCGGTGGTGGAGGTGTTCCGCCGCACCCGCGACCGTTTCGGCGAGCTGCTGGTGGCCTGTGAGCTGCTGTCGGAGGCCGCCGTCGATCTCGTGGTGGGCCGGCTCGGCGCGCGCCGGCCGGTGGCGGCACCCTGTCCCTGGCACCTGCTGCTGGAGCTGGCCTGGGGCTTCGACCTTCCCCTCGAGGACGCCTTCACGGCCCATCTCGCGGAGCTGATGGAAGGTGGGCCGGTGGCGGACGGCACCCTCGCCCTCGACGAGGGGAAGCGGCGGGCGCTCTGGGCGATCCGCGAACGGGTGAGCGAGGCGGCGGCCCGCGCCGGTCGGGTGGTGCGCAGCGATCTCGCCGTGCCCACCGCCCGCGTGCCGGAACTGCTGGCCGAGGCGGAGGCCCTCGTCGCCCGCCTCCTGCCCGAGGCGCGCCCCATCCCCTTCGGCCATCTCGGCGACGGCAACATCCACCTCAATGTCCTGGTGCCGCCGGAGCGGCTGGCCGAGGGCCACGCGAAGCTGCGGGAGCCCCTCGCCGATCTGGCGGTGCGGCTGGGTGGGACCTTCAGCGCCGAGCACGGCATCGGCCGCCACAAGCGGGCGCTGCTCGCCCGCCACGCCCGTCCCGGCGAGCTGGCGGTGATGGCGGCCCTCGCGGCGCTGTTCGATCCGCGGGGGATCCTGAACCCGGGCGTGCTGCTCCCCGACGGCCTCACCCCCTGGCGGGCGGGGGAGCACGGGCCGGAGGGTCTCAGCGCTCGGGCGGGGCCGTCGCCCGCCAGCGGCGGCGGGGACGGCGGCCGGCGCTGAAGAGGTCGGTCTCGGTCCCCCAGACGTCCCAGCCGGGGCGGGCGCCGCGGGCGAACAGCTCCAGATAGGGCCCGTCCAGCAGCCGCTCGATGCGCGCGTAGACCTCGTCCGGCTTGCGCGAGTGCTCGCGTCTGGGCGCCACCACCAGCTTCGCCACGTCGCCGGCCCGCCGCCCGGGGCGGCCGCGGGTGGCCAGCAGGCAGGGTTCGGGATTGGCTCGGGTCCAGAAGCCGAGGCCGGTCGCGAAGTCGGCCGGGGCGATCCGGCCCGGATCGCGCCCCGGATGCAGTTTCACCCAGTAGAAGCCCACCGTCTTGTAGGTGAAGCCCCACGCCCGGATCACCTCGAAGGCCCGCTCCAGCATGGGATCGGTGGTCCACAGCAGCAGCACCGCATCGGGCGCCGCCCATTCCGCCACCGGGATGCGGCAGATCTCCTCCACCGACAGGCAGTCGTACCAGGCTTCCGGACTGCGCCCCTTGCCGCGTGCCGACCATGTCGTGAAGCGCCACGGCGGGTCGGCGTAGATCACGCGATAGCGGCCGGCGCGGGGCGGCGGTGGCGGGAAGATGCTCACGCCTCCGCCCTCCCGTCGGCGAGGGCGCGGGCGAGGTCGCCCAGCATCCGGCGGACCACCGCCCGCTCCGGACTGCCCGTCCGCTTGCAGAGGAGCTCCGCCTCCTGCAGGGCCGCCAGCAGGACCGCCAGACGCCGGCGGTCGCAGCGGGCCAGCACCGCCACGTAGAGCGGGCGCAGGCGGAAGAAGACGGGCGGACGGGCCGTCTCGACGGCCCGCCGCGGCGGCGTCCCCGCCTCCACCTCGGCGGCGAGGCGCCACAGCCGCAGCAGCTCGCGTGCCGCCGCCCGCAGCAGCGTGACCGCCGCCTCGCCCGCCGCCTCCAGCCGGTCCAGCACCCGCTCCACCTCCGCCACCCGCCCCGCCAGCAGCGCCTGCACCAGTCGGTCGAGGCCCACGGCGGTGGCGTCGGCCACCACCGCCTCCACGTCCTCGAGCCGCACGGTACGGTCGGCACGGTCGCCGACGTAGAGGGCGAGCTTCTCGATCTCGCGGCGCGTCACCCCGTGATCGGCGCCGAGATGGCCCGTCAGCCATTCCACGACCCCGGGGCCGGCCCGCAGCCCCTCGGCCGAGAGCAGCCCCTCCAGGGTGCGGGCGAGATCGCGTCCCTCCTCGCGATAGCAGGGACAGGCGGCGGCCGCCTTCGCCGCCTCCACCAGCCGACGCAGACGACTGCGCGGCCCCAGCTCGCCCGCCTCCAGCACCACGGTGGCGACGGGCGGCGGCCCCGCCAGCAGCCCCTCCACCGCCCGCGCACAGCGGTCGTCGGCCTCCCGCACCCGCACCACCCGACCGCCGCCGTCGAAGGCGAGGGCCAGCGCCTCCTCGGCCAGCCGCTGCGGCTCGCGGGCCAGCCGCTCGCCCTCCAGCACCACCACCCGGAAGGGATCGTCGGCGCCGCCGGTCGCCACTTCCAGGAGCCGCCGCACCCGCTCGCCGACGAGACCGGCATCCGGTCCGTAGACCAGCAGCACCGGTGCGGGGACCGTGCCCCGCGCGAGGGCGGCCTCGAGATCGCGCGGCGCGAGGCGCATCTCACCCCCGGGCCCGGAAGAAGAGGGCCAGCCGGTTGCGGATGGCGCGGGCCAGCTCGCCGGCGGCGCGGCGTTCGGCGTCGCGTTCCGCCGCCCGCGTCGCCCAGGGCTGGCGCAGCACGTTGTAGCTGGCCACCCGCCTGAGATCGGCCCTGAGCAGGGGCACGCCGTCCGCGAGGCGCAGCAGCTCGAACTCGGCGATCAGGGTCAGCTCGTAGCGGGTGACGGAATCGTCGAGCTGGACGGCGAGGGCGTCGCGGCGCCGGCGCAGACGGCGCACCACCAGCCGATAGCGGGGGACGTCGGCGGTGACGGCGGCGAGCTCGCCGACGAGCCGGTCGGCCAGCAGCCAGCCGAGCCGGGTCTTGGGCGCCACCACCTCGATGGCACCCAGCTCCTCCGCCACGGCATGGCCGGCGCCGCCGTAGAGCGGCCGCAGGCCGCAGCCGGCGAGGGTCGCGAGGGCCGCGAGCGGGAGCAGATCGCGGCGCCGCACGGTCACACCACGATGTTGACGATGCGGTTGGGAACGTAGACGAAGCGGCGGATGGGGCGGTCGCCGATGTGGCGACGGACGCGGGGATCGGCCAGCGCCCGCGCGCGGGCGAGATCCTCCGGCGCGTCCACCGGCAGCTCGATCTCGGCGCGGCGGCGTCCCGCCACCTGCACCGCCACCCGCACCGTCTCCACCGCCGTCCAGCGCGCCTCCGCCTCGGGCCAGGGCGTCTCGGCGAGGATGCGGTCGTGGCCGAGGGCCTGCCAGAGCTCCTCGGCGAGATGGGGCACCATGGGCTCCAGCAGCTGGACCAGGGTCTCCAGCGCCTCGCGGAGGATGGCGCGGCCGCTCTCCCGCTCGGGCCGGAAGTCCTCCACCGCATTGTGGAACTCGCGCAGCAGCGCCACCGCCTTGTTGAAGTGGAAACGCTCCAGCTCGTCGGTGACGCGGGCGATGGTGCGGTGGACGGCGTGCTTGAGGGCCCGTTCGGCCTCGTCGGCCGGCTCCGCCGGCGGCGTGCCGGCCGGCGGCAGCAGGGCCACGCGCTCGTGCACCAGACGCCACAGCCGGTTCAGATAGCGCCAGGCGCCGTCGATGCCGGCCTCGGTCCATTCGAGATCGCGCTCCGGCGGGCTGTCGGAGAGCATGAACAGCCGGGCGGTGTCGGCGCCGTAGGCCTCGATGATGGCGGCCGGGTCGACCACGTTCTTGCGCGATTTGCTCATCTTCTCGGTGCGGCCCACGATCACCGGCCGACCGCCCTCCACCGTCACCCAGCGCCCCGCCTCGTCGCGGGTCACCTCCTCCGGCGCCAGCCAGCGGCCGCTCCCGGCGTCACGATAGGTGACGTGGGTCACCATACCCTGGGTGAAGAGACCGGCGAAGGGCTCGTCCAGGTCGAGGTAGCCGCAGTCCCGGAGCGCCTTGGTGAAGAAGCGCGCATAGAGGAGGTGGAGTACGGCGTGCTCGATGCCACCGATGTACTGATCCACCGGCAGCCAGTAGTCCACGTCCTCGCGCCGGAAGGCGCGGTCCTCCACCCAGGGGGAGGCGAAGCGGGCGAAGTACCAGGAGCTCTCCACGAAGGTGTCGAAGGTGTCGGTCTCGCGCTCCGCCGGCCCGCCGCACTTCGGACAGTCCACGTGTTTCCAGGTGGGATGGTTGGCGAGCGGATTGCCGGGGGCCGAGAAGTCCACGTCGTAGGGCAGGGTGACGGGGAGCCGGTCCCGCGGCACCGGCACGATGCCGCAGCGGGGACAGTGGATCACCGGGATGGGACAGCCCCAGTAACGCTGGCGGGAGACGCCCCAGTCCCGCAGCCGGTAGGTCACCTCGCGCCGACCGAGGCCGTGCCGTTCCAGCCATTCGGTGATGCGGCGCTTGGCCTCGGCCACGGGGAGACCGTCGAGGAAGGCGGAGTTGAAGACGATGCCGTCGCCCACATAGGCCTCCTCGCCGATGGCGAAGGTGGCGGGATCGGCGTCGGCGGGACGCACCACCGGCCGCACCGGCAGACCGTAGCGGCGGGCGAACTCGAGGTCGCGCTGGTCGTGGGCGGGACAGCCGAAGATGGCGCCGGTGCCGTACTCCATGAGCACGAAGTTGGCGACGAACAGCGGCAGCGGGTCCGGCGCGCCGTGCGCCGCCAGCGGATGACGGCAGTGGAGGCCGGTGAAATGGCCCTTCTTCTCCGCCTTCTCGATGGCCTCCTCGGAGGTGCCGAGGCGGCGGCATTCCTCGATGAAGGCGGCCAGCTCCGGATCCTCGCGGGCCAGCGTCTCGGCCAGCGGATGATCGGCGGCGATGGCGACGAAGGCGGCCCCCCAGAGCGTGTCGGGGCGGGTGGTGAAGACCTCGACGGTGTCCCCGCGCTCCACCAGCGCAAAGCGCACCCGCGCCCCCTCGGAGCGGCCGATCCAGTTGCGCTGCATGGTCCTCACCCGCTCGGGCCAGCGCTCGAGCCGGTCGAGATCGGCCAGGAGCTCCTCGGCATAGGCGGTGATGCGGAAGAACCACATGGGCATGCGCCGCCGCTCCACCGGCGCGCCCGACCGCCAGCCACGGCCGTCGATCACCTGCTCGTTGGCGAGGACCGTCCGTTCCACCGGATCCCAGTTGACCCAGCCCTCGGCCCGATAGGCGAGGCCCCGCTCCAGGAAGTCGAGGAACATCGCCTGTTCGTGGCGATAGTATGCGGGATCGCAGGTGGCGAACTCGCGCCTCCAGTCGAGCGAGCAGCCCATGGAACGGATCTGCGCCCGCATCTCGGCGATGTTGCGCAGGGTCCAGTCGCGGGGATGGACCCCCTTCTCCAGCGCCGCGTTCTCGGCCGGCAGGCCGAAGGCGTCCCAGCCCATGGGATGGAGGACGTTGTAGCCCTGACGCCGGCGCAGGCGCGCCACCACGTCGCCCAGGGTGTAGTTGCGGACGTGCCCCATGTGGATGCGCCCCGAGGGATAGGGGAACATCTCCAGCACGTAGCACTTGCGGCGGGCGGGATCGGTGACGGCCTCGAAGCAGCGCCGCTCCTCCCAGATGCGCTGCCACTTCTGCTCGGTCGCCCGGAAGGGATAGCGCGCGGACGCCATGGCCTGCTCTTTGCTCCGTGGTGGGAACGGGTCGCGGCGGGCTCAGCCGGTGGGCCGCACGTCGGCGATGCGGAGCTCGCGGGCACGGGTGAGGATGCGGTCCTCGATCTGGCGCGCCAGCTCGTCGGGCGCGGCCACGTCCACCCAGCCGCCGTCGGACGCGCGCCGCTGCTTGTGCACCGACACCTCGAGGGCGCTGGCCCGCAGCCGCCGGTCCTTGATCAGGACGGTGATCTTGAAGCGCTCGTCCGGCGTCTCCTCCGGCCGGTACCACTCGGTCACCACCAGCCCGCCGAAGGGATCGGCCGAGGCGATGGGGACGAAGTCGAGCACGTCCAGCGTGGCCCGCCAGAGATAGGCGTTGACGCCGATGCCGGTGGCGCCGGGCTCCGCGCGCTTGCGCTCAGTGCTGAAGACGAAGGCGTCCTCGCCGAACATGCGGCCGTACTTGTCGAAGTCCCGCTTCACGTCGGGATCGTCGAGCGGGACGTCGGGAGGCCGTGTCTGAACGCTACCGCAGGCGGCGAGCACGAACGGAAACAGGACCGCGACCGCGAGACGGGCCGCCCGGATACCGGCACGCGCCATCGTCCGATCACTCCACCGTGCGCCCGGGACGTCGCCCGCTACATAGCGCCCCGCGACGGGCCTTTCCAGCGAAAGCCGCTTGCGCCGGCGGGTGCTCCGCGCGAGAGTCGCCCCGCAGCGGGGAGGTGGTGGCGTGATCGTGGTGGTGTTCGAGTTCGAACCGGATCCCGAGCGCGGATCCCGCTATTTCGAGCTGGCGCGGGCCCTGCGGGAGGAGGTGGCGCGGATCGACGGCTTCCTCGGCGTCGAACGCTTCGAGAGCCTGCAGCGGCCCGGCCGCTTCGTCTCCCTCTCCTACTGGCGCGATCTCGAGGCGGTGGCACGCTGGAAGCGCCATCCAGCCCACGTGCGGGCGCAGGCGGAGGGGCTGCGGGCGGGGCTGTTCCGCGACTTCCGCATCACCGTCGCCGAGGTCCGCAGCCGCCGCACCCTCGCCGAGGTGCGGGCGCGCCGTGCGGAGGAGTCCGGGCCGGAGACGGGTTGAAGTCGTATCGGGACCGGGTCATACTCGACCCGACGCGTCGGGACGAATCGGGTCCGTGTTCGCGCTCGTCACCTTCGGCGACCGGCTGCGGGCGCTCAGGCGGGCCCGTGGCCTCACCCAGGCGGAGCTCGCGCGCCGCATCGGCCGCCACCAGACGGTGATCGGCCCCTACGAGCGCGACGAATACGTGCCGCCGCCGGAGATCGTGGTGCGGCTGGCCGAGGTGCTGGACACCAGCCCCGAATACCTCCTGTTCGGACGCGATGCCGCCCGCCCGCGGGTGGCGGTGGCCGGACGGGTGGCCGCCACCGGCCGCATCGAGACCACGGAGCCCCGCCACCTCCCCGGCCGCCTGGAGACGGTGGTGGCGCTGCGCCTGGACGAGCCCCTGGATCCCTGGTGGCCGGCGGGCTGGTACGTGCTGGTGGCCCAGGCGGCGGTGCCCCCGACACCCGACCATCTGGGCCGGGCGGTGGTGGCCGAGCTGGGGGACGGCCGCGCCTTCCTGCGCCGGCTGCTGCCGGCGGCCGAGCCGGGGCGCTTCGATCTCGCCGCCCCGGACGGGACGGTGCTGGCGGGTGTGGCGGTGACCCTGGTGCGACCGGTGGTGGGGGCGGTGGCGCCGGAACTGTTGCGGACCGGGGTCGAGGAATCGCCTTCCGGTTGACGGGAAATTCCCGTTTCCGCTGGATCCGCGGCATTCGATCGGTATTTTAGCCGTCGTCGAAAGATCTCCCGTCGAAAGGACCATGGGATGCGAGGGACCATGACTCGCCGGATGCTCGAAGATGGATGGACCAGTGGCCCGGACGCCGGCTCCGTGGTGGGCGTCGGGGCCGATCCGCGCACCCGAGACCGCCGGCGGGCCGTCGACGTGGACCTCCACGTGAGCCGGCGCATCCGTCAGCGCCGCATCATGCTCGGCCTCACCCAGCAGCAGCTCGCCGAGCTCATCGGCGTCACCTACCAGCAGGCCCACAAGTACGAGACCGGGATCAATCGCATCTCCGCCGGCCGCCTCTACCAGATCGCCCGCGCCCTCGGCGTCGGCGTCGACTATTTCTTCGAGGGGCTCGAGGACGGCGAGCACCGGACCGCGCCTTCCGGCGAGCTCACCCCGGCCCAGCGGCTGCTCCTCGACCTCGCCCGCCATTTCACCGCCATCCCCAGCCGCCGCCAGCAGGAGGCGGTCTGCCATCTCGCCCGCATGCTGGCCTCCGTCGGGGAGGAAGAGCCCGCCCCGCGCCGCCGTCGCGCCCGCTGAGCCGTTTCCGCGACGCTGGACCCGGGCCCACCGCGGTCTATGAAAGCCGCGGGACGGTTGCGTGCGGCCCGTCGGCGGGGCAGGCTGCGGGCGGCACGGGGAGCCGGTGACGGAGGGTGCCATGGCCGAACGGCTCGTCTACGACGACGCCTACATCCGCGACATCCTCGAGAGCGTGCGTACCATCGCCATGGTGGGAGCCTCCGCCAACGAGATGCGCCCCTCCTATTTCGCCATGCTCTATCTCCAGAAGAAGGGCTATCGCATCTTCCCGGTCAATCCGCGCTACGCCGGCTCCGAGATCCTGGGCGAGCGGGTCTGGCCCGATCTGCGCTCGCTGCCGGAGGTCCCGGACATGGTCCAGATCTTCCGCCGCGCCGAGGAAGTGCCGCCCATCGTGGAGGAGGCCATCGCCATCGGCGCGAGAGTGGTGTGGATGCAGCTCGGCGTCCGCCACGACGAGGCGGCGCGGCGGGCGGAGGCGGCGGGGCTCCGGGTGGTCATGGACCGCTGTCCCAAGATCGAATACGGACGGCTGTTCGGCGAGATCGGCTGGCTCGGCGTCAACCGCGGCGTGCTGAGCGCGAAGCGCGGTCGCGCCCTCCAGCTCATCCGCAGGAAGGGCGGCCTCGTCCGCTGAGACTTCCGATCCGAGGGGAGGAGATTCGGGACATGAGCGAACAGCAGCAGCGCGACTACGGCTTCGAGACCCTCTGCGTGCACGCCGGCGCCCAGCCCGATCCGGTCACCGGGGCCCGCGCCGTGCCCATCTACCAGACCACCTCCTACGTCTTCGACGACGTCGACCACGCCGCTTCGCTCTTCAACCTGCAGCAGTTCGGCTACATCTACTCGCGCCTCACCAACCCCACGGTGGCGGTGCTGGAGGAGCGGGTCGCCGCCCTCGAGGGCGGCACCGGCGCCTGCTGCACCGCCTCCGGCCACGCCGCCCAGGTGGTGGCCTTCTTCAACCTGCTCGGGCCCGGCGACCACATCGTCGCCTCCGGCAAGCTCTATGGCGGCTCCATCAATCAGATGAAGGCGAGCTATCCCCAGTTCGACTGGCACGTGACCTTCGTCGATCCCCGCCGGCCCGAGGCCTTCCGCGAGGCGGCCACCCCCCGCACCAAGGCCTTCTTCGTGGAGAGCGTCTCCAATCCCGACGCCATCGTCGCCGATCTCGAGGCGCTGGCCGACATCGCCCACGAGCTCGGCATTCCGCTGATCGTCGACAACACCATCGCCACGCCCTATCTCTGCCGGCCCTTCGAGTGGGGTGCCGACATCGTCGTCCACAGTCTCACCAAGTACATGGGCGGGCAGGGCAACTCCATCGGCGGCGCGGTGGTGGAGAGCGGGCGCTTCGACTGGTTCCAGAACGACAAGTTCCCGCTCATGACCGAGCCGTGCGAGAGCTATCACGGCCTGCGCTTCGCCGAGACCTTCGGCAACTTCGCCTTCACGGTCCGCTGCAAGGCCATGGGCCTGCGCGACCTCGGCCCCTGCCTCTCCCCCATGAACGCCTTCCTCATCCTCCAGGGGATCGAGACCCTGCCCCTCAGGATGGAGCGGGTGGTGGCCAATGCCGACCGGGTGGCCGAGTTCCTGGCCGGCCATCCCCACGTGGCCTGGGTCTCCTATCCGCGCCTGCCACAGAACCGCACGCCGCTGGTGGACAAGTACTGCCCCAGGGGCGTGGGCTCGGTCTTCACCTTCGGCGTCAAGGGCGGCTACGAGATGGGCGTCAAGGTGGTGGACCACTGCGAGCTGCTCTCGCACGTGGCCAACATCGGCGACACGCGTTCGCTGATCATCCACCCCGCCTCCACCACCCACCGCCAGCTCACGCCCGAACAGCAGAAGGCCGCCGGCGCCGGGCCGGAGGTGGTGCGGCTGTCCATCGGCATCGAGACGGTGGACGACATCCTCGCCGACCTCGACCAGGCGCTGCGGCGGGCGGCGCGGGATGTCGGCCTCGCCTGAGGGGCGGACGGAGGAGCCGGGCGCGGGCGGTCGCGCCCGGCGGCTGCCCGTCGAGGCCTATGTGGAGGGCGTGCGGCGCGGCGACCGCGCGGTCCTCTCCCGCGCCATCACCCTCGTGGAGAGCGCTCATCCCGCCGACCGCGCGCTGGCCGAGGCGGTGCTGGAGCGGCTGCTGCCCCATGCCGGCGGCGCCCATCGCGTCGGCATCACCGGTGTGCCCGGTGTCGGCAAGAGCACCTTCATCGACGCCCTCGGCCATCGCCTGGTGGAAGCGGGGCACCGTCTCGCCGTGCTGGCGGTGGATCCCACGTCGGTCCGCACCGGCGGCTCCATCCTCGGCGACAAGACCCGCATGGCCCGTCTCGCCGCCCATCCCCGTGCCTACGTCCGCCCCTCGCCCTCCGGCGACACCCCGGGCGGCGTCGCCCGCGCCACCCGCGAGGCCATGATCCTCTGCGAGGCCGCCGGCTTCGATCTCGTCTTCGTGGAGACCGTGGGTGTCGGCCAGAACGAGGTGACGGTGGCCGGGATGGTGGACCTGTTCCTGGTCCTCACCCTCCCGGGCGCCGGTGACGAGCTGCAGGGCATCAAGAAGGGCGTGCTGGAGCTCGCGGAGATCGTCGCCGTCAACAAGGCCGACGGCGACCATCTCGCCCGCGCCCGCGAGGCCGCCCGCCAGCTCCGCGCCGCCCTCCGGCTGATGGAGCCGGACGATCCCGACTGGCGCACGCCGGTGATGCTGGTGAGCGCCCTCACCGGCGCCGGCCTCGACGAGCTGTGGGCCGAGATCCGCCGCCACCGCGAGGTGGCCCTCCGCAGCGGCCGTTTCGAAGCCCGCCGCCGCCAGCAGCAGGTGCACTGGTTCCGCCGCCTGCTGGACGAACGCCTGGAGCGTCTGCTGGCCGAGAGCCCGCCGGTGGCGGCGCTGCGGCCCACCCTCGAACGGCGGGTGGCGGCCGGCACCGTCACCCCGACCCGCGCCGTGGAGGAGATCGTCGCCGCCTTCCTCGCCTGGCTCGGCCGGCGGCCTCCCGACACCGTGGGACCGGCGTCGTGACGTCAACGTCACCTTTACCCCGCGCCATCACGATGGAGGCCATGGACCCGCTGCACGCCTCGCCCCGCCTGCCGCCGGCACCGGCCGCGACGGCTCCGTCCGGCGCCCATGGTCCGCGTCCCGCCCGCGGGACGACGCCCGGCGCACCGGGGACGACGCGGACGACGGCGAGCCCGCGGAGTCTCCTGAGCGATCGCAGCTGGCGACTCCTCGCCACGCTGCCCCCGCCGGAGCCGATCCCCGCGGCGGCGGCCCATGCCCGCTACGGCGCCCGGCTGCGCGGGGCGGTGGCGATCGAGGGACCGGTGCGGCCCCTGGACCTGGTGGCGTGAGGACGGGGACCGTGCGGCCGGACGTGGAGATCTTCCTGCTGCGCCACGGCGAGACCGTCTGGAACCGCGAGGGCCGCTTCCAGGGACGGCTGGACTCGCCCCTCACCCTCCGCGGCCTGCGCCAGGCGCTGGCCGCCGGCCGGCTGCTGCGTCGCCGTCTTGGTCCGGGGCTCCTCGGCTTCGCCCTGGTGGCCAGCCCCCAGCCCCGCGCCTGGCAGACGGCGGTGCTGCTGGCGGAGGTGGCGGGCGTGGACCCCGCCGCCGTCCGGCTCGATCCGCGGGTGGTGGAGATCTCCTGGGGGCGCTGGGACGGGCTCACCGCCGCCGAGATCGCCGCCCGCGATCCCGAACTCTGGCAGCGGCGCATCGACGACGGGCTGGCCGAGCCGCCCCCCAACGGCGGCGAGAGCCGGCCCGCCGTGTGGCGGCGGGCGCGTGCCTGGCTCGCCGGCCTGCCGGCCGGCGCGCGGCTGGTGCTGGTGAGCCACGGCACCTTCGGCCGGGCGCTGCGCTGCGTCCACCGCGGGCTCGATCCCGCCGCCATGCTGGAGATGCGCTTTCCCAACGACCGCCTCTACCGCCTCCATGCCGGCGGCATCGAGGAGATCGCCCTCCCCGCCCGCGGCCCGAGCGGTGGCGCCCGTTGAAGCCGCCGGCACCGATCCTCATGTGGAGCGGGGAGAGCCGGGAGAGCGGAGCCATGCCCGCGAGGCCGGTGCGCGAGATCCTGGGGCGTCGGATGCCGGTCCGTGCCGGGCCCGGGGACACGGTGCGGCAGGCGGCCCGGCTCATGGACGCCCACGCCTGCGGCAGCGTGGTGGTCCTGGACGAGACGGGGCGGCTCGTGGGGATCTTCACCGAGCGCGACCTCACCCGGCGGGTGGTGGCCCGGGGCCTCGATCCGGACACGACGCCCCTCTCCGCCGTCATGACCCGCGACCCCGACACCATCACCGCCGACGCGCCGGTGGCCGAGGCCATCCGCCGCATGGACGCGGGCGGTCACCGGCATCTGCCGGTGATGGACGGCGACCGCGTCGTCGGCGTGGTGGCGCCGGAGGACATCCCCGTCGCCGAGCTGGTGCGGCTCGCCGACGAGCTGGAGGTCCGGCACCGTCTCGCCGAACGCATGTGGTAGCGTCGTGACCGGAGCCGTTTCGCTGCGGGCCGCCTGCCGGCGCGATCGGGGACCGCGGGCGTCGGACGAGGACCGCTGCCTGGTCCGGGAGGATGTCGGTCTCTATGCCGTGGCCGACGGCATGGGCGGCTGGCTGCGGGGGGCGGAGGCGGCGACAGCGGTGGTGACGGCCCTGGCGGGGCTGGCGCCGGCACCGCTGGAGGACCTCGCCGCCGCCGTCGAGCGGGCGCTGGCGGAGGTGGACCGGGAGCTGCAGGCGGCCGCCCTCCGCGAGGGGCCGTCGGGGACCACGGTGGTGGTGCTGCTGTGCGACGGACGCCGCTTCCGCGTGCTCTGGGCCGGCGACAGCCGGGCCGGACTCCTGCGCGGTGGCACCCTCCGCTGGCTCACAACCGATCACAATCTCGCCGCCCTCGCGGTGCGGCAGGGACGGATGGACGACGAGACCGCCCGCCGCGGTCCCCTCGCGAGCCGTCTCACCCGGGCGCTGGGCGTGGGGCCGGAGCCGGAACTCGACGTGGTGGCCGGCACCGTGGCCCCCGGCGACGTCTTCCTCCTCTGCTCCGACGGCCTCACCGGCGCCCTCGACGATGCCGTCATCCGGGACGTGCTGGCGGACGCGGCGGATCCGGAGACGACGGCGGAGCGGCTGGTGGCACGGGCCCTCGCCGATCCCCGCTGCCACGACAATGTGACGGCGCTGGTGGTGCGGGCCGGGTGAGGGGCGGGGCCGCTGGCCGCGGCGAGCCCGGCCCGCTATTTCCGGACCACCCCGTGTCCGCCGCGGGATGCGAGGATCCGTGCCCGATCGTCACGCCGCGCCCCACCGACCGCCGGCGGGTTCGCCGCCTCCGCTCGAGCCCTTCGCCGGCCTGCCGGGGCCGCTCGTGCCCCTCCGCAGCCGCCGGCGCCGGGTGGAGGCGGAGTTCCGCCATCGCCGCCGCCGGCTCCGCCGGCGGCTCGCGCCGTGGCTGCGGGTGCTGCGGGAGGCGGTGGTGGACTTCTTCACCGGCGACAGTCCGATCCATGCCGGCTACGTCGCCTTCGCCACCCTCTTCGCCGTCTTCCCCTTCCTCATCTTCCTGGTGACGCTGGCCGGCCTGCTGGGGCAGACCCAGGCGGTGCGGGGCACCATCGAACTCGCCCTCGAGCTGATCCCGCCGGAGGTGGCGGCGGTGCTGCGGCCGGCGGTGGAGGAGGTGATCCGCCAAGCGAGCGCCGGCGTGCTGACGGTGAGCGCGCTGGTGTCGGTGTGGTTCGCCTCCTCCGGCCTCGAGAGCCTGCGCCACGCCCTCAACCACGCCCACAAGGTCCCGGAGCCGCCCCATTTCCTGGTGGGTCGCCTCCAGAGCATCCTCCTCACCCTGGTCTCCGGCCTCGCCGTGCTGGTGGTGACGGTGGCGCTGGTCGGCTGGCCGCTGGCCCGCGATCTGCTGGCCTGGCTGTCGCAGCAGCCGGTGTTCGAGCGCGGCCTCGACGTGGCGGTGCGCTATGCGGTGGGGCTGGGGCTGCTGTTCGCCCTCACCGTCGCCCTCTATCTGCTGCTGCCGGCGGTGGAGCTGCGGCTGCGCGACGTCTGGCCCGGTGCCCTGTTCGTGGTGGTGGCCTGGACCCTCGCCGCCTGGGCCTTCTCCTGGTATCTGCGCACCTTCGCCCGCTACAGCCTCATCTACGGCAGCCTCGCGGGCATTGTCCTGACGCTCTTCTTCTTCTACATCTCCGCCGGCATCTTCATCTTCGGTGCGGAACTCAACAGCGCCGTCCTGCGCGAGCGTCTGCGCCGCATGCGCGAGCGCGCGGGAACGGTCGTCGCCGCGCCGCCCGGGGATGGGGCCGACCGCAGCCCTCGTTCCGACACGGAGCCGGAGACACCATGACCCACTCCCTCCCGCTGATGGCCGGCACCCGCGGCCTCGTCATGGGCATCGCCAACGAACGCTCCCTGGCCTGGGGCATCGCCCGCGCCGTGGCCGCCCACGGCGCCGAACTGGCCGTGACATACCAGGGCGAGACCATGAGGCGGCGGGTGGTGCCGCTCGCCGAGCGGCTGGGCGCCACCATCGTCCGCGACGCCGACGTCACCGATCCCGCCGCCCTCGACGCGCTCTTCGCCGAGATCGCCGAACGCTGGGGACGGCTCGACTTCCTCGTCCACGCCGTCGCCTGGTCCGACCGCGAGCAGCTCAAGGGCCGCTACATCGACACCACCCTCGACAACTTCACCCGCACCCTGCAGATCTCCTGCTACTCCTTCACCGACCTCGCCCGCCGCGCCGAGCCGCTGATGGCGGAACGCGGCGGCAGCCTCCTCACCCTCACCTATCTCGGCGCCGAACGGGTGATGCCCCACTACAACGTCATGGGCGTGGCCAAGGCGGCGCTGGAGGCCTCGGTGCGCTATCTCGCCGTCGATCTCGGGCCGAAGAACATCCGCGTCAACGCCATCTCGGCGGGGCCGGTGCGGACCCTCGCCGCCAGCGGCATCGGCGACTTCCACTACATCCTCAAGTGGAACCGCCACAACGCCCCGCTGCGGCGCAACACCACCCTCGACGACGTGGGCGGCGCCGCCCTCTTCCTCCTCTCCGACCTCGGCGGCGGCGTCACCGGCGAGGTGCTCCACGTGGACTCCGGCTATCACGTGGTGGGCATGAAGGCGGTGGACGCGCCCGACATCTCGGTGGTGAAGGACTGACCCGTGCCCGGCTCCACCTTCGGCCATCTCTTCCGCTTCACCAGCTGGGGCGAGAGCCACGGTCCCGCCATCGGCGTGGTGGTGGACGGGGTGCCGCCGCGCATCCCCCTGAGCGAGGGGGACATCCAGCACCATCTCGACCGCCGCCGTCCCGGGCGGAGCCGCTTCGTCACCCAGCGGCGCGAGGCCGACCGGGTGGAGATCCTCTCCGGCGTCTTCGGCGGGTTCACCACCGGCGCTCCCGTCAGCCTGCTGATCCGCAACGAGGACGTCCGCTCGCGGGACTACGAGTCCATCCGCGACCTCTTCCGACCGGGCCATGCCGACTACACCTACGACGTGAAATACGGCATCCGCGACTGGCGCGGCGGAGGACGGGCCTCGGCGCGGGAGACGGCCTGCCGGGTGGCGGCCGGGGCCATCGCCCGCAAGGTGCTGGGGCCGGAGGTGGACATCTTCGGCTATGTGGTGGCCATCGGCGGCGAGACCATCGACCGCGACCGCTTCGACCGCGCCGAGATCGACCGCAATCCCTTCTTCTGCCCCGACCCCGAGGCGGCGGCCCGCTTCGAGGCGCTGCTCGCCCGCGTGCGCAAGGAGGGCTCGTCGGTGGGGGCGGTGGTGGAGGTGGTGGCGCGCGGGGTGCCGCCGGGGCTGGGCGATCCCGTCTACGACCGGCTGGATGCCGATCTCGCCAAGGCCATGATGAGCATCAACGCCGTCAAGGGAGTGGAGATCGGGGCCGGCTTCGGGGCGGCGCGGCTGCGCGGCGAGGAGAACGCCGACGAGATGGTGCGGGAGGACGGACGCATCCGCTTCCTCTCCAACCATGCCGGCGGCATCCTCGGCGGCATCTCCACCGGCCAGGACATCGTGGTGCGCTTCGCCGTCAAGCCCACCAGCAGCATCCTGGTCCCCCGCCGCACCGTCGATCGCTTCGGCCGCCCGCGGGAGATCGTCACCCGCGGCCGCCACGATCCCTGCGTCGGCATCCGGGCGGTGCCGGTGGGGGAGGCGATGATGGCCTGTGTGCTGGCGGACCATCTGCTGCGCCAGCGGGCCCTCGAGGCCACCGCCCCGCCGCGCTGAACGGTCGTTCCGATCGCGCCGGATCCCGTCGGGCATCCCGGCTCGACGAGCCCGCGGGACGCCATCGGCGGGTTTTCGCCGCCTACTCCCGCCACTCGCTGAAGACGAAGTCCGGCGCCGCCCGCCGGTGGCAGGCGTGACAGGCTTCGGCCGCCCGCGTGCCCACCAGCCGCCGCGCCGGATCGCCGCCGGCGAAGGCCTCGTAGCCCCAGCCGTCGGTGGCGGCGAAGCGCGCCTCGTCGCGCACCATCACCGCGAGCATCTTGCGCGGGCCCTCCACCACCGCCCCGTCGCCGGTGCGCACCGCCTGCAGCAGATCGAACACCAGCACCGCTCCGTCCGGGAACCGTCCCGTGACGAGGCCACGGCGGGCCGCCTCGTTGGCGTACACGTGGTGGATACCACCGAAGTCGGGGAACAGCGGATGTCCCGCCTCGATCACCATGCTCTTGACATGGAACCAGCGACGGTAATCTTCGGGATAGTCGACGGGCTCCGCCGCCGCGACCGTCGTCGCCAGCACCAATGTCACGGCATTCCCGACGATGCCGGATTTCATCTTCACCCCTCCCGGATCGTTTTTTCGGACGCGGACCATTTTCGCCCGGAAGCGATCCGCGTAAAGTCGGCACTTTCCGGTAACTCACCAACCTTTCGGTAAGTCATGGATCACGACCCCCTCCGCGACCCCACCGTCACCCCGCCGCCGGACCGGCCCGGTCCGGTGTTCGAGGCCGCCGGCGCCGTCCTCGGCTGCAAATGGTCGCTGGCGGTGCTGGAGCTGGTGCGCGGGGGGGATCACCCGCCCCGGCGCCATGCGGCGGGCGCTCCCCGGCCTCTCGGCCAAGGTGCTGAACGAACGGCTGCGCAAGCTGTGCCGCTACGGCATCCTCGAACGTCGGGTGCGGGCGGAGGTGCCGCCGCGGGTGGACTATGTGTTCACCGACTTCGGCCGCGCCTTTTCCGAGATCGTGGCCCGGCTGGCGGAGCTGGAGCGCCGCTTCGCGCCGCCGGCCCACGGGAGGGACGGTGCGGATGGATGAGCGCGCTCCCCGCGTGGATCCGGTGCTGATCCGCCGTCTGCGGGCGCGGGCGCTGCGCCATCTCGGCCGCTACGCCACCCACCGCGCGCGGCTGGAGGCGCTGCTCCTGCGCTGGGGGCGCCGGCTCGGGGCGTGCCGTGAGCCGGATGCGGAGCTCCGCCGGATCGCCCGCGCGCTCGTGGCCGAATTCGCGGCCGCCGGCTATCTGGACGATCGCGCCTTCGCCGAGGCCCGCGCCCGCCGCTGGCTCGCCCGCGGCGTTCCACCGGCACGGATCCGCCGCCGCCTCCTGGACCTCGGCCTCGATGCGGCGACGGTGGCGGGAGTGATGGCCGACCTCGCCGGCACCGGGGAGGAAGAGGACGGCGGCGAGGAGGCGGCCGAGCTCGCCGCCGCCCGCGCCTATGTCCGCCGACGCCGCCTCGGACCGCATCGTCCCCCGGCCGAGCGCGCCGCCATGCGCGCCCGCGACCTCGCCGCCCTCGCCCGTGCCGGTTTCTCCTACCGGGTGGCCCGACGCGTCCTCGACGAGGAGGACAGCGGCGGGAACGCTCCGGCGAGGTGACCCGCCCGCCACCCCGCCCCATATCGCCGGCGTCCACGGTGGAGCTGCGCGGAGGTGCGCGAGGCCGGCCCGCCCTTCTACGTCACCGTCCCGGCACCCTGTCCCTATCTGCCGGATCGGCGCGAGCGGCGGCTGGTGGCCTTCCTCGACGAGCTGCCGGCCGGATTCTTCGACCTGCTCACGGAGCTGGGCTTCCGCCGCAGCCAGCGCTTCGTCTATCGCCCGGACTGTCCCGCCTGCCGCGCCTGCGTGCCCGTGCGCATCCGCGTGCGCGACTTCCACTGGAGCCGCACCTTCCGCCGTGTCCGCCGGCGCAACGCCGATCTCGGGGTCAGGGAGCGGCCGCCGGTGGCGGACCGCGAGCAGTACGCCCTCTTCCGCCGCTACGTGGAGGCCCGCCATGCCGGCGGCGGCATGCACGGGATGGACTGGGAGGAATATCGGGCACTGGTGGAGGAGGCGGGGCCGGACACCCGCCTCGTGGAATTCCGCACCCCCGACGGCCGCCTCGCCGCGGTGAGCCTCACCGACCACGTGCGAAGCGGCCTCTCCGGCGTCTACAAGTTCTTCGATCCGGCGCTGGAGGCCCGCAGCCCCGGCACCTTCGTGGTGCTGTGGCACGTGCTGCGGGCCGGCGAGCTGGGCCTGCCCTACGTCTATCTCGGCTACTGGATCCGCGACTGCCGCAAGATGCGCTACAAGGCACGCTACCGTCCGCTGGAGCGGCTGGGGCCCGACGGCCGCTGGCATCCCTTCGCCCCGGACGAAGATCCCGCCGCGGCGTCCCATACCCCTTGACGCTCCGCGGCCGTGGGAGGACGGTGCCGCCGGCCCGCGCGCGACGCGTGTGGACACCCGCGGACCGCAATGGGAGGAAGGCGATGAAGCGTCGTCAGTTCGTGACCACGACGGCCGCCGGCGCCGTCGCCGCGACGGCCGCCGGCGCGCTGCCCGGACCGGCCATCGCGCAGGGCAAGCGCCGCTGGCGCATGGTGACCACCTGGCCCAGGAACTTCCCCGGACTCGGCACCGGCGCCAACTATCTGGCCCGGCTGATCACCGAGGCCTCCGAGGGGCGGCTCGAGGTGGAGGTCTACGGTGCCGGCGAGCTGGTGCCAGCCTTCGAGGCCATGGACGCGGTGGGCAGCGGCACCGCCGAGATGGGCCATGGCGCGCCCTACTACTGGAAGGGCAAGGTGCGCGCCACCGAGTTCATCGCCGTGCTGCCCTTCGGCCTCAACGCCCAGGAGCTCAATGCCTGGTTCTACCACGGCGGCGGGCAGGAGCTGGCCGACGAGGCCTATGCACAGATGAACTGCAAGTTCTTCCCCGCCGGCAACTCCGGCGTCCAGATGGCCGGCTGGTTCAACCGGGAGATCAACAGTCTCGAGGACCTCAAGGGCCTCAAGATGCGCATCCCCGGCCTCGGTGGCGAGGTGATGAAGGCCGCGGGTGCCGTCGTGGTCAACCTTCCCGGTGGCGAGATCATGCCGGCACTGCAGTCGGGCAGCATCGACGCCACCGAATGGGTGGGGCCGTACAACGATCTGGCCTTCGGATTCTACAAGGTGGCCAAGTACTACTATTATCCCGGCTGGCACGAGCCCGGCACCTGCATCGACTGCTTCATCAACCTCGACGCCTGGAACGATCTGCCGAAGGACCTGCAGGCGGTGGTGGAGGGGGCCTGCCGGGCGGCCAATGTGGCCATGCTGTCCGAGTTCACCGCCGCCAACGAGGACTCCCTGGAGGTCCTGGTGAAGAAGCACGGGGTGGTGGTGAAGCCGCTGCCGGACGACGTCCTCACCCGGCTGGGTGAACTGGCGGGGCAGGTGCTGGACGGCATCGCCGCCGAGGACGCGCTGGCCCGCAAGGTGCTGGACAGCATCCTCGACTTCCGGCGCAAGGCGCTGGCCTGGAACGAGCTCTCGGAGCTGGCCTTCGCCCGGGCGAGGCTGCTCCCCTTCCCCTACGCCAGGGGCTGAGGGCGACGGCCGGCCGGGTGTCCCGGAGGGGCGGCCGCGGGGCCGCCCCGCATCTTCCGCGGCCGCGGGCCGCGCCGCGGACCCGCCTCAGAGCCCCGGTCGGCCGCCGCGCCGGCGTACGGCGATCTCGAAGGCGGCCCGTCGTCCCGCCAGCCAGGCGCCCGCCACCGTGGCGTGGAAGCCGCCGGGACCGTTGGCCTCGCCGGCGTAGAACAGGCGCCCGCCCAGGGGCTCGTCGAGGCCGCGGCGGTCCCCGTGCCGGCCCGGCCGGGCCGAGGTGTAGGCGCCGCGGATCCAGGGATCGGCGCTCCAGTGGTGGACCCGCACCGCCACCAGTCGGCGCGCCGCCTCCGCCCCGAACCGTTCGGCGAAGCGCCGGCGGGTCGCCTCCTCCAGCTCCGCCGCCGGCATGCCGGCGATCGCCGGCCCGCCCCAGAAGCCGTAGGCCAGATCGAGGCCGCAGGGTCGCATCCAGAACAGCACGTCGGGACCGCGGAGCCGCGCCGGATAGGCGAACCAGCCGTCGCCGGCGCCGAAGGGATCGCCGTCGAGGATCAGCACCACCTTGGCGGCATGGCCCATCACCAGTCCGTCCAGCGCCCGCCGCCAGCCCCCGGGGAGTCCCGGGCGGATCTCCGGCATCCCCGCCGCCAGCAGCGGCAGCGGCACGGTGAGGACGGCGAAGGGCACGTCCAGCACCCCCGCCGCGCTCTCCAGCCGGACGCCGGAGTCCGTCACCGTGATGCGGGTGACGGGCGTGGCGGTGCGGATGTCGAGACCGTGGGCGAGACGGGCCAGCAGCGCACCGTAGCCGCGCGCGGGGACCCAGTCCTCGCCCGCCGGGGTGGCCATCCAGTCGTGGGCGTCCACCGCCTCCGCCGGCAGGCCGGCGATCCAGTCGGCGAAGAGGGTGCGGGTGACCCGGGCCGGCCCCTCCTCGTCCGGCAGCAGATCGGCGAGGGCGAGATCGCGACGCCGGTCCACGGCCTCGCCCAGCCGCGCCAGCGCCCGATCGAAGGCGTTCCCGAGAGCGGCGCCGGCGGCGGCGTCCAGGTGGCCGTCCTCCACCACGAAACGCCGGCGCGGATCCGGCCAGACCGGCTCGTCCAGGGCGAGGACCACGTCGGCGTGGGGATTGCCGGCGGTGGCCCCGTGGATCCAGGAGGCGCCGAGATCCCAGGGGCGGCCGTGGAGGATGCGGGTACGGCAACGGCCGCCCGCGGTCTCCGCCGCCTCCAGCACCACCACCCGCAGGCCGCGGGCGGCGAGGTCGCGGGCAGCGGCGATGCCGGCGGCGCCGGCGCCGACGACCGCCACCTCCACCGTCACGGTGCCCCGTCCCCCTCCAGCTGGCGGCGGGCGGCGATCCAGGTGTTGTGGAGGAGCATGGCCACCGTCATGGGACCGACGCCGCCCGGCACCGGCGTGATGGCCATGGCCCGCGCGCGCGCCGCCGCGAAGTCCACGTCGCCCACCAGCCGCGGCCGCCCCTCCGGTCCCTCGATGCGGTTGATGCCCACGTCGATCACCACCGCTCCCTCGCGGATCCAGTCGCCCGGCACGAAACGCGGCCGGCCCACCGCCACCACCAGGATCTCCGCCTCGCGGCAGCGCTCGGCGAGATCGCGGGTGCGGGAATGGGCGACGGTGACGGTGGCGTCGCGGGCCAGCAGCAGCGCCGCCATGGGCTTGCCGACGATGGCGGAACGGCCCAGCACCAGCGCCCGCCGGCCGCGGATGCCCTCGCGCCCGAGCACGTCCTCGATCAGGGTGAGGCAGCCGCGCGGCGTGCAGGGCACCAGCAGATCGTCGGAGACGGGGTCGCGCGCCGTCCACAGCCGTCCCACGTTGAGGGGATGGAAGCCGTCCACGTCCTTGGCGGGATCGATGGCGAAGAGCACCCGTTCGGGATCGATGTGGGCGGGCAGCGGCAGCTGCACCAGGATGCCGTGGACCGCCTCGTCCTCGCTCAGCGCCTCGATGCGCGCCCGCAGTTCCGCCTCGGCGACGTCGGCCGGCAGCTCCAGCAGCCGTCCCTCGATCCCCACCTCCGCCGCCATACGCGTCTTGGTGCGGACGTAGACCCGGCTCGCCGGATCGTCGCCCACCAGCACCACCGCCAGGGTGGGGGTGACACCGGTGCGCGCCCGGAGCCGCGCCACCCGCTCCGCCACCAGCATCCGCACCCGCGCCGCCCGCTCGCGCCCGTCGACGATGCGCGCCATCACCTCCCCCGTCCGCCGGACTCGATCGTCTCCGCGAGGCGTCGGACCAGCGCCGTCGCCTCGCCCTCGATGCGCACCCATTTGGTGCGCGCGGCCGCGCCCCGCACCAGCCGGATGCGTGATTTCGCCACGCCCAGCACCCGCGCCAGCAGCGCCACCACCGCCGCATTGGCCCGACCGCTCTCGGCCGGGGCCATGACCCGCACCATCAGCCAGGCCTGCCCGGCGGCGTCCGTGCGCACCCCCTCGATCCCCTCCCGCGCCGCCCGCGGCGTCACCCGCACGGCGAGTTCGAGACCGTCGTCCCGGCATCGCCAGGGGCGCGCCATGGGCACCTCAGAAGCACAGCAGGTCGAACAGCAGGTCCCGCACGAAATAGAGGGCGAGGATCAGGACGATGGGCGAGATGTCGAGGCCGGCGATGGGCGGGATCACCTGCCGGATCGGCCCCAGCAGCGGTTCGGTGACGCGCTCGAGGAACTCGCCGATGCGGCGGACGACGGGATGATAGGTGTTGACCACGCCGAAGGCCACCAGCCAGCTCAGCACCACCGAGGCCACGAGCAGCCAGATGTAGATGCGGACGATGGTGTCGACGAGATTGCAGACGGCGAACATGGGCGGGCTCCGGGTGCGGCCCCCGGTTAACCCAGCCCCCGCCGGCCGGCAAGCCGTCGCCCGCCTTGACCCGGGTCGGCGGCGCATTCTAGGCTGGCTCCGGAAGGGAGACCGTAGGATGATCGCGTCCCGTCTGTCGCCGCTGCTCCTGCTGCTGATCCCCGTCGTCGGGTGGCCGCTGTCGGTGCATGCCGAGGCCCGCGTCGAGCTCCGGGACGCGGGTTTCGCCCGCGATCGCGACGGTGGGGAGCGGGTGGAACGCGTCGCCGTCGGAACCCGCGTCTTCTGGTTCGTCCAACTGGCCAACACGGGCGACCGGCCGGCCGCGGTGGCGGTGGAGCTGTGGCGCGAGGGACGGCGCATCGACCGCATGCGCTTCCGCCGCGGCAACCGCATCCCGCCCGGCGGCGAGGTGCGCAAGGGCAAGCCGCTGCCGGCGATGGAGACGGCCACGGCGGGCCGGCGCTGCTACGAGGCGCGGCTGCGCCCTCTGGGGCGCGGTTCCGTCACCGTGAGCGGCACCCCCCGCACCCTCTGTCTCGACGTGACCACGGGCGACGGCACGGCCGGCGACGGTGGCGTACCGCCCCCCGGCGGCACCGGCGCGGTCGGGGGTGCCGTGCTGGCCCTGCGGGAGGTCGCCTTCGTGGGCGAACCCGACTGCTGGGGCCTCCTCGACGGCGGCCAGGTGTGTCACGTGCGGCTCGAGGGCCGCCTCGCCAATGTCGGCGACATGCCCACGGGCCCCGTGGTTCTCGAGCTCTATGCGCCCGTGCGGGGCCGAGCGGTCATTCCGCGCCGGGACGGCGATCTCCGTCGCACCGTCGCCGCGCTCGCCGCCGGCGCCGAGACCACCGTCACCTTCCGGCTGGTGTTCTACGAGAGCGGCCGACAGTGCGCGGGCATCCGCATCGCCGAATGGCCGCCCGACGCGCGCATCGCCGAGACGGAGGGATTCGCGCCGGTGGACGCCACACCGGCCCGGCGCAGCGCCTGTGTTCGGCTGCCGGGGATCCGGCGGCCCCGGCCGTCCCCGCCGCGGCCGACGGCGCGCCCGTGGACCGTCGAGCTGGAGGTCACCGCCATCGAGGTGCTGGACGACGGCGACAATCTGAGCCCGGGCGACTGGTGGGTGGCCGTCGCGGTGGCGCCGGAGGACGGGCCCTTCCTCGCCGGTGACGCCTGGTCGGGGGTGCGGGACGTCTCGACCGGCGACACCATCCGCACGCCGGGGCTGCGGATGGAGGTGCCGAATTTCGACGGGCGGCGGGCGCTGGTGATGGCGGCGCAGGTGGTGGACTGCGACGGCGGCTGGAGCGTGGGGGTGGACCGCCATGCCGTGCTCGGTGCTCCGGGCATCGAACGGGTGCCGGACTGCCGGTTCGAAGAGGAGATGATCCCGCCGGAGGCGACCGGAGCCGCCGACGTCGGTTTCGGCCGCCGTCTCCTGGCACCGGCGGAGTGGCGGAACGGGGGCGACTTCGCGCTGACCGTACGGGAAGAGGGGGCGTCGGATCCGCTGGAGGCGCGGATCCACTTCCGGATCCGGGCGCGGCCGGCGGTGAGGGAGGGCGCGTCCTTCCGTGCCCCCACCCTCGAGGGTCTCGCGGTGGACGCGTGTCGCGAGTGGGGACGCAATTGCGGGCGGCCGGCCGCCGACGCCTTCTGCCGGGCCCTCGGATACGCGGAGGCCGACGGCTATCGCATCGACCACGATCGCCCGCCCACCGTCACCGTCGGCGACCGGCGCATCTGCACCCGCGGCTTCTGCGACCGCCTCGTGGACGTCACCTGCATCCGCTGAGACGACACCCGCCCTTGCCTCGCCGCGTCGCGGGCGGCACCCTCGCCGCGGGGCGTTCCGGGGAGGCACCATGGACTACGCACGACGGCTGCGGGAACGGGCGCGGCGGGGCGATCCCGTGCGGGTGGCGGTGGTGGGCATGGGCAAGTTCGCCACCATGTTCGCCTCGCGCATCCCCCACACGCCGGGCCTCGAACTGGCCGCGGTGGTGGACCTGGATCCCGCCCGCGCCGCCCGCAATCTGCGCGCCGCCGGCTGGGGCGAGGCCGATCTCGCGCGCATCCGCTTCGCCCGCGATCCGGAGCGGGTTCTGGACGGAACGGCGGTGGACGTGGTGGTGGAGGCCACCGGCGATCCCCTCGCCGCCGTCCGCCACGCCCTCGCCGCCTTCGCCCGCGGACTGCCGGTGGTGATGGTGTCGGTGGAGGCGGACGCCCTCTGCGGACCGGCGCTGGCCGCCGAGGCGGCGCGGGCCGGTGTGGGCTACGCACTCGCATGGGGCGATCAGCCGGCGCTCGTCTGGGATCTGGTGGAGTGGGCGCGGAGCTGCGGTCTCCGGGTGGTGGCCGCCGGCAAGGGGACCAAATACCTGCCGGTCTACCACGCCTCGACACCGGAGACGGTCTGGGAACACTACGGCATCGGCCCCGAGCGGGCCCGCGCCGGCGGCATGAACCCCAAGATGTTCAACTCCTTCCTCGACGGCACCAAGTCGGCCATCGAGATGGCGGCGGTGGCCAACGCCACCGGCCTCGCCGTGCCCCGGGACGGTCTGCTGTTCCCGCCGGCCGGCACCCACCGGCTCCCGTCGGTGCTGCGGCCCGCCGCCGAGGGCGGCGTGCTGGAGCGGGCGGGGATGGTGGAGGTGGTCTCCTCGCTGGAGCGGGACGGTACGCCCGTCGCCGACGATCTGCGCTGGGGCGTCTACGTGGTCTTCACCGCCGAGGACGACTATGCCCGGCGCTGTTTCGAGGAATACGGGCTGGTGACGGACACCACCGGCCGCTATGCCGCCCTCTGGCGGCCCTTCCACCTGATCGGCCTCGAGCTCGCCCCCAGCGTCGCGGCCCTCGCCCTCGACGGTCGCCCCACCGGCACGCCCCTCACCTGGCGCGGCGACGTGGTCGCCTGCGCCAAGCGCGATCTCGCCGCCGGCGAGCAATTGGACGGCGAGGGCGGGGCGACGGTGTGGGGGCGGCTGGTGCCGGCCTCCCGCAGCCACGAGGAGGGGTTGCTGCCCATCGGCCTCGCCCATGGCGTGCGCCTCGCCCGGCCCGTCGCCGCCGGTGCACCGGTGCGGGTGGAGGATCTGGAGGCACTGCCGGAGAGCGAGGCGCTGCGGCTGCGCCGCCGCCTCGTGCCCGACTACTGAGCCCCCTCCTCGTGCTCGCGCAGGCGCGGCAGCAGTTCGGCGAAATTGCAGGGGCGGTAGCGGACGTCCAGTTGCTGGACCAGGATCTCGTCCCAGGCGTCGCGGCACGCCCCGGGCGACCCCGGCAGGCAGAAGATGTAGGTCCCGCCGGCGACGCCGGCATCCGCCCGCGACTGGATGGTGGAGGTGCCGATCTTGGCGTAGGAGAGCCAGCGGAAGAGCTCGCCGAAGCCGGGAATGCGCTTCTCCGCCACCCGGGCCAGGGCCTCCGGCGTCACGTCGCGTCCGGTCACGCCGGTGCCGCCGGTGGTGATCACCACCTCCACCTCCGGATCCGCCACCCACGCCCTGAGCCTCGCCTCGATCTCCCCCAGCTCGTCGCGACAGATCTCGCGCCGCACCAGCCGGTGACCGGCGGCGCGGACGCGTTCCTCCAGCACGTCACCGGAGCGGTCGGTCTCGGGGGTGCGGGTGTCGGAGACGGTGAGGATGGCGATGTTCAGCGGCCGGAAGGGCCGGCTCTCATCGATCCGTCCGGGCATGGCGCACCTCGGGATCCGGTTCCAGGTCCACGTAGACCGGCCAGCGGTTCTCCGCCAGCGCCGCCAGCGAGGGCACGGGCTGGCCGAGGCGGATGCGGTAGGCCCAGAGGTTGGTGAGCACCTTCTTGACGTAGACACGCGATTCCCGCACCGGCACGCTCTCGAGATAGAGCAGCGGATCCCGGGCGAAGCGGCGCAGCAGTTCGCGATGCCAGCGCTCGAGGCGGCCGGCGCCGGCGTTGTAGGCGAGGGCCAGATGGACGAGGCTGCGCCCGGCCAGCGGATGGTCCATCAGCTCCTGCAGATGGGCCTGGCCGATGGTGAGGTTGATCACCGGATCGTAGAGGGCGCCGGCATTCCGATAGGCGATGTCGGCGCGACGGGCCACGCTGCGGGCGGTGGCGGGGCGGATCTGCATGAGACCGCGGGCCCCGCGGCCGCTGCGGGCGCGGGCATCGAAGCCGCTCTCGGCCCGCACGATGGCCCAGATCAGGGCCCGGTCCACCACATAACCCCCCTCGGGGGCGACGGCGAGCGGCGGATAGAGGGCCCCGTGGTGGCTGCGGCCGTCCACCAGCCGCAGGCGCTCGGCCACCCGGAGCTGGGCCGCCGGCAGGCGCAGCCGCTCGGCCAGGGCCGCGAGCGCGCCCAGGAGGCGCGGGCCGGCACGGGCGGCGAGCTTGCGGATCTCGGCCTCGGCCAGGTCGAGACGGCCCACCTGCACCAGCGCCAGGGCCCGGCGCGAGCCGGGAAAGCGGATGAGCAGGGACTCCACGTCGCCGGCATCGCCCACCGCGTCCCAGCCGAAGCGGATCTCCCGCCCCAGCACCGCCTTGGCGATCAGCCCGTAGAACTCGTCGCTCACCGAGGCGGCCCGGTGGAGCATGCGGGAGGCCGCTTCCGGCCGGCCGCTCACCAGGAAGGCCCGGGCGGCCCAGAAGGCGGCGCGAGCGGCGAGTTCCCCGCGCATCTCCGGATGGGTGGCCTCGGCGGCGAAGAAGGTGGCGGCCTCGGCATAACGGCCGGTGCGCCAGGCGGCGAGACCGGCCGTCCAGTAGAGGGCCGGCACCTCGGGACCGGTACGCTTGGCCGCCGGCGCGATCACCTCGAGGGCACGGGCGTCGTGACCGGCGGTGAGCTCGCCCCGCGCCACCAGCCAGCGCCCCAGGTCCACCACCCGCGCCCCGGCCCCGCGGGGCGGGTGGGCGAGACGGTGACGGGCGGCGGTGATGCGTCCCCGCGCCACCTCGCGGGCGAGCCGCACGAGCCAGCGGCGATCGCCGCGGCGCTCGACCAGCCCGTCGGCCAGCATGTCCGGCAGCGCCACGTCCTCGAAACTCTGGCCGCTGCCACCGAGATAGCCCGGGACCGGCCGCGGCGGCGGCGGGGCGCCCTTCGGCCGGCGCTTCTTGGCGAGGCGGTAGATGCGGCGCGCCTGGGGATGGTCGGCGTAGTCGGCGAGCCAGCGCACCAGTTCGGAATAGCGCGAGCGCCAGTGCGGGCCGAGATAGCGCTCCGCCAGCACGTGCCCCAGCAGCAGCCGGTTGCGCAGGCGGCGGATCAGCCGGTCGGCCTCGCGCATGCGCCCCGCCTCCTGCAGGGCGAAGATCCTGCGATAGCGGAGGACGTCCTGTCGCGAGAGGGGTTCGGGCAGCTGGGCCAGCGCCGTCGCCGGCTCGAAGCGCGGTTCGACCCGCGCGATCCGCAACGCGTCGTCCTCGGCCGCCGGCACCGGCGATGCGAGGACGAGGAGAATCGCGGCCGCGACGGCGCCCCTCCGGTATCGGACCCGATGTCGTGTCATCGCACTCGCGAAGCTAGCCGCATTCCCGGCCCCGCGAAAGTCCCGGCGCGATCACACCCCGCCGCCCTCCGCCAGCCGCGCGGCGACGGCGAGGAGATCGCGCCAGGCGAAGCGTTTCTGGGCCGGCTGTCTCAGCAGATAGGCCGGGTGATAGGTGACCCAAGCGGGGATCGGCTGCGGCAGATCGTCCGAGCGATAGACGAATTCGCGACCGCGCAGTCGCGTCACGCCCTCGTCCACCCCCAGCAGCACCCGGGCGGCGAGCCCGCCCAGGAACAGGAGCACCCGCGGCCGCACCAGGGCGATCTGCCGTTCCAGGAAGGGCAGGCACATGGCGATCTCGGCGGCGGTGGGCGGCCGGTTGCCCGGCGGGCGCCAGAAGACGGTGTTGGTGATCCACACCCGGCTGCGGTCGAGGCCGATACAGGCCAGCATGCGATCCAGGAGCTGCCCGCTGGGGCCGACGAAGGGCCGTCCCAGCCGGTCCTCCGCCGCTCCCGGCGCCTCCCCCACCAGGAAGAGTGCGGCATCCGGCGCCCCGTCGGCGAAGCACAGCCGGGTGGCGGTGGCGGCGAGGGGGCAGGCGTCGAAACGCTCGAGCGCCGCCCGCAGCTCGTCGAGATCACGGCAGGCGCGGGCGATGCGGCGGGCATCGGCGATCTCGCCCTGGACGTCCCGCACCCGCGCGGGTGCCGGTCCGCGCGGCCGCGCGGTCTCGCCGAAGAGATCCAGCCCTGCGGGCGCGCCCCCGGGCGGGGTGGCCGCCGGCGGCGCTTCCGCCGCCACCCCCTCCTCCTTTCCGCCCGGCTCCACCAGCGTGGCGTCGATCCCCGCCTCCGCCTGCCAGACGAGCCAGGCGGCCAGCGCCCGGACGTCCTCCTCGTCCGGTCCCGTCACGGTGCCCGTCCTCCCGGGCGACGGTCAGTCCCCCTCGCCGGGTTCGTCGGTGAAGAAGCGCTCGAACTTGCCGCTCACGCCCTTCCATTCGTCGGCGTCGGCCGGCGGATCCTTCTTGCGGGTGATATTGGGCCAGATCTCGCTGTACTTGCGATTGAGATCGAGCCACTTCTCCGCCTCGGGCTCGGTGTCGGGAATGATGGCCTCGGCCGGGCATTCGGGCTCGCACACGCCGCAGTCGATGCACTCGTCGGGATTGATGACGAGCATCACTTTGCCCTCGTAGAAGCAGTCCACGGGGCAGACCTCGACGCAGTCGGTGTACTTGCAGCGGATGCAGGCGTCGGTGACCACGTAGGTCATGGATGTGTTCTCCCTCTTCCGGCGTCGAGCCGGTCCTCCGGCCCGGACGGCCTAGCGCCGTGCGAACAGACGTTCCAGTTCGCTGCGCCGCAGCGTGATATAGGTGGGGCGCCCGTGATTGCACTGGGCGGCGTGCGGGGTCGACTCGATCTGGCGCAGGAGCGCGTTCATCTCGGCGAGACCGAGGCGGCGGCCGGCACGCACGCTGCCGTGGCAGGCGACGGTGGCGAGGACGCGCTCGATGCGCGTCTCCAACCCCGCCGCCGTGCCGAGGGTGCGCAGGTCCTCGGCGAGATCGGCGAGCAGCGGCCGCAGCTCCAGCCGCAGGCCCTCCACCGCCGGCACCTCCCGCACCAGCACCGCGCCCGGCCCGAAGGGCTCCACCACCAGCCCCGCCCGCGCCAGCACTTCCCGCTGCTCCGCCAGCACCGCCGCATCGGCCTCGGCCAGCTCCACCACCTCCGGCTGCAGCAGCAGCTGACGCGGCACGCCCCGCGTGCGGAGATCCGCCTTGAGCCGCTCGTAGACGATGCGCTCGTGGGCGGCGTGCTGATCCACGATCACCACCGCATCCGCCGTCTCGGCGACGATGTAGGTGTCGAACAGGAGCGCCCGGGCGACGCCCAGCGGCCCCGCCGGTATCAGGTCCGGCGCGGCGCCGGCCGGCGCCGGCTCCGGCGGCGGGGCGAAGAGGGCCGCGGCCTCGGCCAGTCCCGGTGAGGCCGGAGGCGGGGCGGCCGCCGGCGGAGGCGAGGGTACGGGGGGCGGGGCCCCGGGCCCGGGATCGGGGGCGCGCACCACCACGGCGCTGCGGTGGCCGTGTTCGGCCAGTGCCCGGCGCAGCGCCCCCACCACCAGCCCTCGCACCCGCTCCGGTTCGCGGAAGCGGACCTCCAGCTTCTGGGGATGGACGTTGACGTCGACCCGCTCCGGCAGGAGCTCCAGGAACAGCGCCACCACCGGATGCCGCCCCTGCGGCAGGAGATCGCCGTAGGCGGCGCGTACCGCCGCCAGCAGCAGCCGGTCGCGCACCGGCCGGCCGTTGACGAACAGATACTGATGGCGGGTGTGGTTGCGGGAGAGGGTGGGCAGCGCGGCGAGGCCACGCAGATGCAGACCGTCGCCCGCCGCCGCCACGGTGAAGGCGGCTTCCGCCACCTCGTCGCCCAGGAGCGCCGCGATGCGTCCCGGCTCCACCCCGGCGCGGGCCTCGCCCACCGCCGCCAGGTCCAGCACCCGACGGCCGTCGACGGTGAGGCGGAAGGCGACGCCGGGCCAGGCCATGGCCAGCCGCCGCACCACCTCCGCCGCCGCCTCCGCCTCGCTGCGGGCGCTGCGCAGGAAGCGGCGGCGGGCCGGCAGAGCGTGGAACAGATCGGCCACCTCCACCCGGGTCCCGGGCGCCCCGGCGGCCGGCACCGGCCCCTCCCGCCTTCCGTTCTCCACCCGGATGCACCAGGCGTGGGGCGCGTCCGGTGGCCGACTCGTGAGGACGAGGCGGGCGACGGCGGCGATGGCCGGCAGCGCCTCGCCCCGGTAGCCCAGGGTGGTGATGCGCACCAGCCCCTCGTCGGCGAGCTTGGAGGTGGCGTGGCGCTCGAGGGCGAGGGGCAGCTCCTCGGCGCTCATGCCGCAGCCGTCGTCCGTCACCAGCACGAGGCGCCGGCCGCCCTCCACCAGCTCCACGGCGATGCGGCGGGCGCCGGCATCGAGGGCGTTCTCCACCAGTTCCTTCACCACCGAGGCCGGCCGCTCCACCACCTCGCCGGCGGCGATGCGGTCCACCAGATGATCGGGCAGACGACGGATGCGCACGCTCACGGCCGGTCGCTTCCGATCCCCTCGGGCTCGCCGGCGACCGCGAACAGGATGGGCCGGCCGAAGAGGCGCGTCGAGACGCGGCGCACGTCCTCGAGGGTGACCGCCTCGACGAGGGCGTTGCGCCGCTCCAGATAGTCGCGGCCGAGCCGCTGGTAGGAGATGCCGGCGAGCATGCGGGCGACGCCGTCGTTGCTGGTGAAGCGCAGGGGGAAGGAGCCCACGAGATAGGTCTTGGCATCCTCCACCTCGCGCGCCGTCACCTCCCCCTCGGCCATGCGGCGCGCCTCCCGCGCCACCAGCCGGACGGCCTCGCCCACATTGGCGTTGGAGGTGGCAAGGCCGCCCATCCACAGGGGCGCGTGGGCGAGATCGAGGAGATAGGTGTAGACGCCGTAGACCAGCCCCCGCTTCTCGCGGATCTCCTCGGTGAGCCTGGAGCTGAACCCGCCGCCGCCGAGGATGTAGTTGGCCACGTAGGCGGCGTAGAAGTCGGGATCGTGGCGGTCGATGCCGGCATGGCCGAAGACCACCACGCTCTGGGGCACCGGCAGTCGCTCCACCACCGTGCCCCCCTCCACCGGTGCGGCGTCGGCGATGCCCCCCGCGGCGGGCTCGGCCGGCAGCTCGCCGAAGGTGCGCTCCAGGAGCCGCGCCAGCTCCTCCGGGGTGATGTCGCCGGCGACGCCGATGTGGAGATTGGCACGGGCGAGCCGCTCGCGGACCAGTCCCAGGAGATCGTCGCGGTCGATGGCGGCCACCGTCTCCGGCGTGCCGCGGGTGGGCCGACCGTAGGGATGGTCGGGGAAGGCGGTGCGGAACCAGGCACGCCCGGCCCGCACCTGCGGGTCGTTCTCGCGCCGGCGCAGGCCGGCCAGGATCTGGGCGCGGATGCGCGCCACCGGCTCCTCGTCGAAGCGGGGTTCCAGCAGGGCGAGGCGCAGGAGCTCGAAGGCGAGTTCGCGGGTCTCGTGGAGGGTCTCCAGCCGGCCGCCGAAGGTGTCGCGGTCGGCGTCGAAGGAGAGACGGATGGCATTGTCCTCCAGCAGCCGCCGGAAGGTCCGGCTGTCGTGGGGACCGGCACCCTCGTCCAGGAGCCCCGCCGCCATGTGGGCGAGGCCGGCGCGCCCGGCCGGATCGCGGGCGGCGCCCGCGTCGGCGAAGAGGAAGCGCAGCGAGACGAAGGGAGTCGTGGGCTCGCGCAGCAGATAGGCGCGCACGCCGCCCGGCCCCGTCACCTCCGTCACCTTCGGGGCCGGATCGGTGCGGGCCCGCGCCCGGGCATCGAGGGACAGGTTCACGAGGCTCACTCCCCACAGGGACAGGAGGGTGCGTCGCGACAGCCGCATCACGACCGCGTTCCCTCCGCACGGGCCGGCAGCAGCCGCCCCACCGCGACCCGGTCGGGATCCAGGAGGGCGCGGGCGGCCGCCGCCACCTCCTCCCGGCCGACGGCGCGGATGCGCGCCGGCCACCGTTCCACCACCGAAACGTCGAGGCCGCTCGTGAGGAAACTCCCGAAGATGCGGGCGATGCCGCCGGGCGAGTCCTTGGCGTAGACCGCCTCCGCCACCATCCGCCGGCGCACCCGCGCCACCTCCTCCTCGCCCGGCCCCTCCTCCACCAGCCGGGCGATCTCCTCGAACAGCGCCCGCTCCACCTTCTCCAGCGCCACCCCCGGCCGCGGCGTGGCGTAGACACGGAAGCCGGTGGGATCGAGGGCGGTGCCGCGATAGTAGGCCCCGGCGCCGGCGGCGAGACCGCGCTCCACCACCAGCGCCCGGTAGAGCCGGCTGGTGGTGCCGCCGCCCAACAGTTCCGCCAGCACCTCCAGGGCCGGCGCCCGCCCCTCCGGATCGACCCGCCAGCTCGGGGCGAGCCAGGCCGCCGTCACGCTGGGCTGGCGCACCCGCGAATCCCGCAGCTCCACGTAGCGGGCGGTATGGTGTTCCGGTTCCCGCACCCGCCGCCGCCGGGGGACCTCCCGCGGCGGGATGCGCCCGTAGATGCGCCGGGCGAGGGGCTCCAGCTCCGCCCGGGTGATGTCGCCCACCACCACCAGGATGGCGTTGTCGGGCGCGTACCAGCGCCGGTAGAAGGCGAGGGCGTCCTCGCGGGTGAAGGTGCGGATCTCGTGGAGCCAGCCGATCACCGGCAGACGGTAGGGATGATGCAGGTACTGGACGGCGGCGAGGCGCTCCTCGAGCAGCGCCGCCGGCTCGTTGTCGATCCGCTGGCGCCGTTCCTCGACGATGACGTCGCGCTCGGTGACGGCGTCCTCCTCGCGGAGGCGGAGGTTGACCATGCGATCCGCCTCCATCTCCATCACTGTCTCGAGATGCCGCCGGGCCACGATCTGGAAATAGGCCGTGAAGTCGTGGCTCGTCATGGCGTTGTCGTTGCCACCGAGCCGGGCGACGATCTTCGAGAACTGTCCCGGAGGGATCTTCTCCGTGCCCTTGAACATCAGGTGTTCGAGATAGTGGGCCAGGCCCGACTTGCCCGGCGGACTGTCGGCGCTGCCCACCCGGTACCAGACCCAGTGGGCCACCACCGGCGCCCGGTGGTGCTCCACCAGCACCACCTCCATGCCGTTGTCGAGACGGAAGGTCTCGGCGCCGAAGAAGGGACGGTCGGGATCCGCCGTCATCGTCGCCTCGCGCGGCCTCATTCGTCGTCTCCGCGGGCGGTGTCGGTGCGGGGGATCCGCACCACCCGCTGCACCCGCGGATCACGGGCGAGCCGCTCCGCCTCGGCCACCGGATCCAGCACCTCGCCACCGGCGCCGGCGGACGGCTCCTGGAGCGAGAAATCGAAGAGGAACGTCGGGCGGCCGCGGCCGATGCGGCGGTCGTCCTCCACGAGAGTGCGTCGGATGCGCGGATCCGCCGCCACGGGCACCGCCGCCAGCAGGGCGCGATCGCCGGGATCGAGGCGGCCGCCGTCCCCGCCGGTCCGTCCCACCAGCAGCCGGCGCACCTCCATCTCCTCCCGGTCCTCGCGCGCCGCCACCGTGCGCGGCGGCGGCAGGGTGAAGTCCTTCGGGATCACCAGCGGCCGGTTGCGGCGGGCCTGGAACTCGTCGGGGACGTTGCGGGCGAGCCCCAGCTTCTGCTGCAGCGTCCCCTCGCAGCCGGCCAGCGTCAACAGCCCCGCGAGCAACAGCACCGTCCGTCTCATCGCTCCGCCCTCCCCACGTCCGGGCGCCGGTCGGTCACCGTCTCCACCAGCAGCCACAGCACGCCGCCCACCACCGCCACGTCGGCGAGGTTGAAGGCGGGCCAGTGCCAGTCGCCGACGTGGAAATCCAGATAGTCCACCACCGCCCCGAAGCGTACCCGATCGTAGACGTTGCCGAGGGCCCCGCCGAGGATGGTCCAGAGCGCCAGACGGGCCACGGGCCGCGTCTCCCGGCGCCCCCACTGGACCAGGAGGGCCGAGATCACGAGCGCGAGAACGACCAGCAGCCAGGGAGCCACGGCGCCGAGGCCACTCAGGAGTCCGAAGCTCACCCCCGGATTGTGGACCAGCACCAGATTGAAGAAGGGCGTGACCTCCACCACCTCGCCCGGCTGCAGGATGCGGGTGATCAGGAGCTTGCTCGCCCGGTCGGCACCGAAGACGGCCGCCACCACCAGCAGATCCGTGAGCCGGATGCCGGCCATGGTCTAGTCCCCGGCCGGCGCCATCCGGGTCACCGCCTCCCGGCAGCGGGGACAGAGCGCGGCCTCGGCATCCACCTCCGGCCGGATCTGCCAGCAGCGGGCACATTTGCGCCCCTCGGCCGGGCGGAAGAGGACGCCCACCCCCGGCACGTCCTCCAGCCGGAAGGCCTCGGCCGGCGGCTCGCCGACCCGCAGCTCGACACCGCTGGTGATGGCGAGCTCCGCGAGATCCACCCCCTCCAGCGCCGCCGCGTCCTCCGCCGTCACCCACACCACCGGCGCCGCCTCCAGGCTGGCGCCGATCCGCCGCTGCTTGCGGGCCACCTCGAGGGCGCCGGTGACGACCCGTCGCACCCGCCGCACCCGCGCCCAGCGGTGGGCCAGCTCCGGATCGTGCCAGTCGGCGGGGATCTCCGGGAAGAGGTGGAGGTGGACGGACTCCGCCTCGCCCGGATGGCGCACCAGCCAGGCCTCCTCGGCGGTGAACACCAGGACCGGCGCGAGCCAGCGCACGAGACAGTCGAAGAGCCGGTCGAGGACGGTGCGCGCCGCCCGCCGCCGCGGGGACTCCGGCAGGTCGCAGTAGAGGGAGTCCTTGCGGACGTCGAAGTAGAAGGCCGAGAGATCGGTGGCGCAGAAGGCGTGGAGGGCGGTGTAGAAGCGCTGGAAGTCGTAGCTCTCGACGCATTCGCGCAGGAGCCGGTCGAGCTCGGCCAACCGGTGCAGCACCCAGCGCTCCAGTTCCGGCATGGCCGCCCGCGCGATCCGCTCGCCCTCGTCGAAGTCCCGCAGATTGCCGAGGATCCAGCGCAGGGTGTTGCGGAGACGGCGATACTGGTCGGCCTGGCCCTGCAGGATCTCGGGGCCGATGCGCACGTCCTCGGTGTAGTCGGCCGACACCACCCACAGCCGCAGGATGTCGGCACCGTGGGTCTTCATGAGGTCGAGGGGCGAGATCACGTTGCCGAGGGACTTGGACATCTTGCGCCCCTCGGCGTCCACCACGAAGCCGTGGGTGAGCACCGCCTCGTAGGGGGCACGACCGCGGGTGCCGCAGGCCTCCAGCAGCGAACTCTGGAACCAGCCGCGGTGCTGGTCCGAACCCTCGAGATAGAGGGAGGCGGGCCAGCACAGCTCCGGCCGGCGCTCGAGGACGATGGCGTGGGTGGAGCCGGAGTCGAACCAGACGTCGAGGATGTCGTCGATCTTCTCGTAGTCTTCGGCCCGATAGCGCTCGCCGAGGAACTCCCGCGGGTCGTGCGTCCACCAGGCGTCTGCCCCCTCCTCCTCGAAGGCGCGGGCGACGCGCTCCAGCACCTCCGGATCCTTCAGCACCTCGCCGCTCTCGCGGTGCACGAAGAGGGCGATGGGCACGCCCCAGGCGCGCTGGCGCGAGATGCACCAGTCGGGCCGGCTCTCCACCATGGCACGGATACGATTGCGGCCCTGGGGCGGGATCCAGCGGGTCTCGTCGATGGCCCGCAGCGCCCGCTCGCGGATGCGCGAGGGGCCGTCCATGGCGATGAACCACTGGTCGGTGGCGCGGAAGATGAGGGGTGCCTTGGAGCGCCAGGAGTGGGGATAGCTGTGGCGCAGGGTCCCGCGGGCGAGGAGCGCGCCGCGTTCCTCCAGCGCCCGGATCACCGGCTCCCGCGCCTCGAACACGTGGAGGCCGGCGAAACCCGGCACCGCTTCCGTGTAGCGGCCGTCCTCGGCCACCGTGTCCGGCACCTCGAGACCGTGGCGGCGGCCCAACTCGAAGTCCTCGGCGCCGTGGGAGGGCGCCACGTGGACGAGACCGGTGCCCTCCTCCTCGGAGACGAAGTCGGCCGGCAGCAGCGGCACCTCGAACCCGTAGCCGCCGGCGAGACCGCGCAGCGGATGACGCGCCACCGCGCCGGCCAGTTCGCGGCCGCCGAGTTCCGCCACCACCCGGCTCTCGGTGACGCCGGCCGCCGCCTCCAGGCCGCGGCGCAGCTCCGCCGCCACCAGCAGCCGGCGGCCGGGGCGCACCCGCGCCCCCTCGCCCGTCGCCACCACCTCGATCGCCAGATAGCGGATGTCCGGTCCGTAGGCGATGGCGCGATTGGCCGGGATGGTCCAGGGGGTGGTGGTCCAGATCACCGCCTCCACGCCCGCGAGCTCCGGCCGCGGCACCCGCACCAGCGGGAAGGCCACCCAGATGGTGGGGGATTCCACCTCGTGGTACTCCACCTCGGCGTCGGCCAGGGCCGTCTTCTCCACCACCGACCACAGCACCGACTTCTTGCCGCGGTAGAGGTCGCCCGAATGCAGGAAGCGGAGCAGTTCGCGGTAGATCACGGCCTCCGCCTCGAAGGCCATGGTGGTGTAGGGATTCTCCCAGTCGCCCACGACGCCGAGGCGCTCGAACTCCGCCTTCTGGATCTCGATCCACCGCGCCGCGTAGGCCCGGCAGGCGGCGCGGAACTCGACGATGGGCACCCGGTCCTTGTCGAGCCCCTTCTTCCGGTATTCCTGCTCCACCTGCCATTCGATGGGCAGGCCGTGGCAGTCCCAGCCGGGGACGTAGACCGCGTCCATCCCCAGCATCTGCCGGCTGCGGTTGATGACGTCCTTGAGGATCTTGTTGAGGGCGGTGCCCATGTGGAGATGGCCGTTGGCGTAGGGCGGGCCGTCGTGGAGCACGAAGCGGGGCCGGCCCGCCGCCGCCTCGCGCAGACGCCGGTAGAGGTCCATGCGCCGCCAGCGGGCCACCAGCTCCGGCTCGCGCTGCGGCAGCCGCGCGCGCATGGGGAAGTCGGTGCGGGGGAGGAAGACGGTGTCGCGATAGTCCCTGTCGGCCATGGCTCTCACGTCGCGGTCGAGGGCTCGTGGGGACGGCCCGCGTGCCAGGCGCGGGCCGCCTCGATGTCGCGGCGGATCTGGGCGACGAGCGCGGTGAGATCGGGGAAGTCGCGCTCCTCGCGCAGCCAGTGGAGAAAGGCGACCCGGAGGCGTCGGCCGTAGAGATAGTGCGTCCCGTCCAGGATGTGCACTTCGAGGCGCAGATCGCGCCCACCCACCGCCGGCCGCACGCCGAGACTCGCCACCGCCGGATGCCAGCGCACGCCGCCGTCCGCCTCGCCGACGCCGGCCCGCACCACGTAGATGCCGCGGGCCGGCAGCAGCCCCTGGGGATGGGTGACGGCGAGATTGGCGGTGGGGATGCCGAGGCGGCGGCCGAGACCGTCGCCGCGCACCACCCGGCCCTCCACCTCATAGGGCCGGCCGAGGAGGCGGGTGGCGAGGGCGGGATCGCCCTCCACCAGCGCCCGACGGATGGTGCTGGAGGAACAGATCACCCCGTCCACGGCGAGCTTGGAGAGCACCGCCACCTCCACGCCCCGGTGCGCGAGCCGGCGGCGCAGCAGATCGGGGGTGCCGGCGCGGCCGCGGCCGAAGCGGAAGTCCTCGCCCACCGCCACCCCGGTGACGGCGAGGATGCGGTCCACCACCTCCTCGACGAAGGCCTCGGCGGGGGTCGCCATGAGGGCCCGGCAGAAGCGCAGCACGAAGAGGCGGTGGACGCCGAGGTCCCGCAGGAGACGGGCCTTGCGGGCGAAGGGGGTGAGACGGGGCGGGGCGGTGGCGGGGTCCACCACCTCACGGGGATGGGGCTCGAAGGTGAGCACGCCCAGGGGCCGGCCACGGGCACGGGCGAGTCCCGCCGCCTCGGCGATCACCGCGCGGTGGCCGAGATGGACGCCGTCGAAATTGCCGATGGCGACGACCGCCCCGCGGGCCTCGGGCGGCAGCCGGCCGGGAATGCGGTGGACGTGCATGGCCGGCCTTCTTTCACGCCGCGGCGGTGCTGTAAAGCGTCGACACGTCTTCCTCCCGCCGCATCCCTCAGCCGCCGGCGTCGTGCCGGGGCCGCACCGCCTCCTCGAGCCAGTCGAGGAGATCGGCGAGGCGGCCGGTGACGGTCTCCGCCCGCACCGTACGCCCGGCGGCCATCTCCACCAGTCGCGGTCGGGACGGCCGACGGCCGCGGGGCGTCGGCGGCGCGGGCGGGAGCGGGGCCGGACGTACCACGGAGAGGCCGAGACGGCGGCGCAGCCGCGCCGATTCGGCGGCGGCACGGCGGCCGGCGGCCCGGGTCTCCTCGCGCACGGCGGTCCGTGGCACCAGCACTTCGGCGGCCGGCCGCGGCGGCACCGCACAGAGACGGGGCCAGGGCTCCGTGCGCGCCCGCGCGACGGCATCGGCGAAGCGGGCCGGGACGGACGGCGGAGTCGTCGCGCTGCAGCCCGCGAGCAGCAGCGCCAACAGCAGCGCCCCCGCGCGCCGCCGGGATGTGGCGCGTTCGACGCGTCTTCGACACGAAGGCCTCACGATCCCGCGCTCCCGCGGTTGACATCCCGCCTGCCGGTCCGAAGCTTTAGACGCTCGCGCGCGTGGGCGGAAGGCCGGACCGGGTGCGGGCTTCCGGGTACGACAGAGGTGGCGGATGAGCGAACGGAGCACGGCGGCGCGCCAGGAGGAGCTGGTGCGGGTTCTCGGCGAGATCGCCGAGAAGAGCCGGCGCATCGTCCAGGACTTCCTCACCCGGCGGCAAGGCGCCGGCAGCGACGGCGTCGACCCCCTCGCCATCGGCAACGCGTTCCTCGACTTCACGGCCCGGCTCATGTCCGATCCCTTGACCCTCGCCCGCACCCAGTTCGAGATGTGGCAGGACTGTCTGCGCCTGTGGCAGAACACCACCCTGCGCATGTTCGGCCACGAGGTGGAGCCCGTGATCACGCCGGAGCGGGGCGACCGCCGCTTCCGCGATCCGGCGTGGGACGACAACGTCCTCTTCGACTTCATCAAGCAGAGTTACCTGCTCACGGCGCGCTACATCCTGGAGACGGTGCGTAGCCGCGACGACGTCGACGAGAAGACCCGCCAGAAGGTGGAGTTCTACACCCGTCAGTTCGTCGACGCCCTGGCGCCGTCCAACTTCGTCTTCACCAATCCCGAGGTGCTGCGCGCCACGGTGGAGACCCGCGGCGAGAACCTGCTGCGGGGCCTCCGCAACATGCTGGAGGATCTGGAGAGGGGCCGTGGCCGGCTGGCCATCCGCACCACCGATCCCGACGCCTTCGAGATCGGCCGCAACATCGCCACCACGCCGGGCAAGGTGATCCTCCGCAACGAACTGATGGAGCTGATCCAGTACGCGCCCCGCACCGAGCGGGTGTACCGCCGGCCGCTGCTGATCGTGCCGCCCTGGATCAACAAGTACTACATCCTCGATCTCCAGCCGAAGAACAGCTTCATCCGCTTCGCCGTCGAGCAGGGCTTCACCGTCTTCGTCATTTCCTGGGTCAATCCCGACGAGCGCCTCGCTCACAAGAGCTTCGAGGACTACATGCGCGAGGGGCCGCTGGCGGCTCTGGACGCCGTCACCCGCCAGACCGGCGAGGAGGAGGTGACGGTGATCGGCTACTGCCTCGGCGGCACGCTGCTGGCCGCCACCCTCGCCTGGCTGCGGGCGCGGGGGGACGAGCGGGTGAAGGCGGCCACCTTCTTCACCACGCTGGTGGACTTCAGCGAACCCGGCGAGCTGGGGGTGTTCATCGACGAGGAACAGCTCGCCGCCCTCGAGGAGATGATGGCCCAGCGGGGCTATCTCGACGGCGCCGAGATGGCCACCACCTTCAACCTCCTGCGCGCCAACGATCTCATCTGGTCGTTCGTGGTCAACAACTATCTCCTCGGCAAGGATCCCTTCCCCTTCGACCTCCTGTACTGGAATTCCGACAGCACCCGCATGCCGGCGGCGATGCACAGCTTCTATCTCCGCAAGTGCTATCTTGAGAACAGACTCGTCGAGCCCGGCGGCATTACCCTCGCCGGCGTGCCCATCGACCTGCGGCGCATCGACATGCCGGTCTACTGGGTGTCCACGCGCGAGGATCACATCGCGCCCTGGAAGACCACCTACGCCGCGACCCGGATCTACACCGGTCCCAAGACCTTCGTCCTCGCCGGCTCCGGGCACATCGCCGGCATCATCAATCCGGCCGGCTCCACCAAATACGGCTACTGGCTCAATCCGGAGCTGCCGCCGGAGCCGGAGGCGTGGCTGGAGAAGGCGGAGCACCGGGCGGGTTCCTGGTGGCCCCACTGGGCGGCGTGGAACGCGGCCCGTTCGGGCGAGCGGGTCCCGGCACGCGATCCCGCCGCCGGCCCGCTGCCGCCGCTGGAGGACGCCCCCGGCCGCTACGTGCGCATCCGCGCGAACTGAGGGGGCGGGGGGCGCCCGGGACCGGGCCCGTGAACACGTGGCGGTGCCGGCGCTGGGCCCGCGCGACGGTGGCGGCCCGCTCCGGGCGGGCTCATGCCGGCCGGACCGGCGGGAACAGATCGGCCACCTCCAGGACGATCCCCGGCGGGTCGAGCCGCAGTTCGCCCTCGCGCAGGATACGGGTGCGGATCTCACCCCCCGCCCGCGCGTGGTGGATCACCGCCCGTCGTTCCGGGTCCACCACCAGATAGTGGCGCACGCTCGCGAGCCGGAAATAGCCCTCCAGTTTGTGCGTGGTGTCCACCCGCCCCGAGGTGGGCGAGAGCACCTCCACCACCAGCAGCGGGTCCGGCACCAGCAGGGCGTCGTCGGGAAGCGGCGGACCGCAGCGCACCAGCGCATCCGGTTCGAAGGCGGTGGTCTCGTCCACCCGCACCGTCATCCCGTCGGGGTAGACCTCGCAGGGAAGCCCGCGGCCCTCGACGGCCTCGGCCAGCAGGCGGGCGACACGCAGCTTCACCCGCGCGTGGACGGCCCGCTCGGGGGCCATGGCCACCACCCGTCCCTCCAGCAGCTCGTGGCGCCCGGGCCGCCCCTCCGCCCAGCGCAGGAACTCCGCCACCGTCATGGTGGACGTCGCCGGCTCGGCCATCGGTCGTCTCCACCGTCTCCGTTCCGAGCCTAGGGCGCCGCGCCGGCGGATCCAGTGGGCCGACGACGCCTCAGCGGGCGCGGAGACCGCGCGAGCCCGGCTTCCGGGGCGGGATGGCGGCGAGCTCGGGCGGCACCTCGTCCGGCGCGTAGGTGGGCAGGTCCAGCCGCAGCAGCGGGATCAGCGGCACGCCCACCTCGGCGCGACCGCCGGAGCGGTCCACCAGACAGGTCGCGGCCACCACCTCGCCACCGGCCTCCCGCACCGCCGCGATGCACTCGCGGGTGGAGAGACCGGTGGTGACCACGTCCTCGGCCACCAGCACACGCGTGCCGGGCGGGATCTCGAAGCCGCGGCGGAGGGTGAAGCGCCCCTCCACCCGCTCCACGAAGAGGGCGAGCAGGTCGAGCTGGCGGGCCAGTTCGTAGCCGAAGACGACACCCCCCAGGGCCGGCGCCACCGTCATGGCGACGTCGAGACCGCGCAGCGCCGGCACCAGCATGGCCACCAGCCGCGCCGCCCGCCGCGGATCCATCAGCACGCGAGCGCACTGGAGGTAGACCGGGCTGTGCCGGCCCGAGCTCAGCACGAAATGCCCCTCCAGCAGCGCGCCGGCCTCCCGGAACTCGTCCAGCACCCGCGCGCGCCGGGCCTCGTCCGCCGCCACCGGCTCAGCCATGGACCCGCTCCGCGTAGGTGACGCGATCGAGGGCACGCAGCGCCGCCAGCACCCGATCGGCGTGCTCCACCCCCGTCACCTCGGCGTCGATGAGGATCTCGTACACCTCGCGCGTGCGACGGGTGACGCGGATGTCGGTGATGTTGGCCTCGTGGCGGGCGAAGGCGCCACAGGCCTCCTCCAGCGCCCCCGGCCGGTGGACGGCGAGGATGCGATAGCGCACCGGCGCCCGCACCTCCCCCTTCTCCGTGTTCCAGGCGAGATCGACGGTGCGGCGGTCGCGGTCCTGCACCCGCTCCAGCACCCGGCAGTCGCGGCGGTGGATGGCGACGGGCCGGCCACTGCGGATGACGCCGACGATGTCGTGACCCGGCACCGGCCGGCAGCAGCGGGCGAAGGTGAAGGGCACGCCCGCCGGCAGGCCGAGGATGGGCGATGCGGCCCCGTCGTCCTCCCCGCCCTCCCGCCGCTGCGGCGGGCGCAGGGGGATCACCTTGGCCGGCGGCGCCTCCCGCCGCGGCCGCAGCTCGGGATGGAGCTGTTCCAGCACGAAGCGGGCGGCGATCCGCCCCTCGCCCACCGCCGCCACCAGATCCTCGAGGCTGCGGTAGTCCAGCCGACGCCGCGCCCGCTCCAGCTCCTGATCCGTGAGTTCCAGCCCCTCGCCGGCGAAGGTGCGCTCCAGCAGTTCGCGCCCGCGCTCCAGGAAGAACTCGCGCTGGCGGGTGCGCAGGAAGCGACGGATGCGGGCGCGCGCCTTGGCGCTCACCACGAAGCGCTCCCACTCGGGCGAGGGGAAGGCGTCGCGACGGGTGAGGATCTCCACCTGGTCGCCGTTCTCGAGACGGGTGTCCAGCGGCACGATGCGGCCGTCCACCTTGGCCGCCCAGCAGTGATCCCCCACCTCGGTGTGGATGGCGTAGGCGAAGTCCACCGGCGTGGCGCCGCGCGGCAGCACCACCAGATCGCCCCGCGGCGTGAAGCAGAACACCTGGTCGCGGTGGAACTCGAGCCGGGTGTGTTCGAGGAATTCCTCCGCCGAGGTGGCGTTGTCGAGGATGTCCAGCAGATCCCGCACCCAGGGATAGCACCGGCCCTCGGTGGCGGGGCGCCCTTCCTTGTAGGACCAGTGGGCGGCGACGCCGCGCTCCGCCTCCTCGTCCATCTCGCGGGTGCGGATCTGGACCTCGATCTTGCGCCCCTCGGGGCCGATGACGGTGGTGTGGAGGGAGCGGTAGCCGTTGGGCTTGGGGGTGCTGATGTAGTCCTTGAAGCGACCCTCCACCATCTTGTAGTGGCCGTGGATGACGCCGAGGGCGGCGTAGCACTGCGGCACCGTCTCGACGATCACCCGGAAGGCCATGATGTCCGAGAGCTGCTCGAAGCTCACGTTCTTGCGCTGCATCTTGCGCCAGATGGAATAGGGCCGCTTCTCCCGCCCCTTCACCTCGGCCTCGATGCCCTCGCGGGCGAGCAGCTCCTCCAGATGGGCGCAGATCCGCCGCACCACGCCGGGATCGTCGCGGCGCAGCCGCTCCAGACGCCGCAGGATCCCGCGGTAGGCGTCGGGCTGGAGTTCGGCGAAGGCGCGATCCTCGAGCTCGTCCTTGATCTCGGCCATGCCGATGCGGGCCGCCAGCGGCGCGTAGATCTCGAGCGTCTCGAGGGCGATGCGGCGGCGGCGGTCGGGATCGCGGATGTAGTGGAGGGTGCGCATGTTGTGGAGACGGTCCGCGAGCTTGATGAGCAGCACGCGGATGTCGTCCGACATGGCCAGCACCAGCTTGCGGAAGTTCTCCGCCTGGCGGGCCTGGACGGAGGCGAAGCGGATGCGGCCGAGCTTGGTGACGCCGTCCACCAGCGCTGCCACCCGCGGCCCGAAGCGGGCCTCGATCTCGTCGAGGCCGTGATCGGTATCCTCCACCACGTCGTGGAGCAGGGCGGCGGCGATGGTGACGTCGTCGAAACGGTAGTCGGCGAGGATGCCGGCCACCTCGACGGGATGGTGGAAGAAGGGATCGCCCGACGCCCGCTTCTGGCTGCCGTGGGCCATCATGGCGAAGACGTAGGCGCCGTTCAGCAGCTCCTCGTCGGCGTCGGGATCGTAGGCCTTGATCTTCTCGACGAGTTCGTACTGGCGGAGGATGCGGACGGGACGCGGCGGCGGCGCCCCGTCGGCGACCGGTACCGCGACGGGCGCGGGCGAGGCCTCGACGGCGGCGCGCTCCGGCCCGGACACGGCACGGCCCTCCCGCCGACGCCCCGCTCAGTCGCGGTCGGGCACGTCGAACTCGGAATAGGAGAGGGTCTCGGGCAGACTCTCCAGTTCGCCGCCGCCCCCCGTTCCCTCGCCCTCGGCGGCGACGGGCACCAGCTGGGCGAGCTCCGCCTCGAGGTCCGGCTCCTCCTCCTCGCGCGCGGTCAGCGCCTCCTCCAGCCTGCGGTAGCGCCTGAGACCGTAGATCAGCTCGTAGCGCAGATGGTCGAGGTCGAGCCTGCTCTCGGCGATCTCGCGGAGGGCGACGACCGGGTTCTTGTCGTTGTCGTGGGGCACCATCAGCGGCGCGCCGGCGGAGATGTCGCGCGCCCGCTGGGCCGCCAGCAGCACCAGTTCGAACCGGTTGGGGACCTGCTGGATGCAGTCCTCGACGGTGATGCGTGCCATGTCGGAGCTCCGTCCCGCGAAGGATCGATCCCGCGGCTCCACAGATGGCGCCCCCGGCCCCCGCCGGCAAGACGCCCCTGTTCGCCGCCGCCCGCCCGCTCTAGCCTCCTCCCGGCCACAGGGGAGACGGAACCGTGGAGACCATCCGCTGCGACGGCCGGATCCTAGCCGTCCGGATACGGAAGGGCCGCACGCCCGGCGTGCTGTTCCTGCCGGGCTTCCGCTCGGACATGGAGGGCACCAAGGCCACCTTCCTCGACGCCCTCTGCGGACGGCTGGGACGCGCCTGTCTGCGCTTCGACTATCGCGGCCACGGCCGCTCGCCGGGCCGCTTCGAGGACTTCACCATCGGCGGCGGCCTCGCCGATGCCCTGTGCGTGCTGGACCGTGCCGCCGACGGGCCGGTGGTGGCGGTGGGCTCCTCCATGGGCGGCTGGATCGCCCTGCTGCTGGCCCGCGCCCGGCCGGAACGCGTCGCCGCGCTGGTGCTGATCGCCCCCGCCCCCGACTTCACCGAGCGGCTGATGTGGCGGGTCTGGCCCGAGGCGAAGCGGCGCGAACTCCGCGAGCGCGGCGTGGTGTGGGAACCCTCGGACCACGAGGGGCCGGTCCCCGTCACCCGCACCCTGATCGAGGACGGCCGCCGCCACCTCCTGCTGGAGGACGCGTCGCTCCCCGTCCGCTGTCCGGTCCACGTCCTCCACGGCATGCGGGACGAGGCGGTCCCGTGGGAGCTCTCGCTGGAGCTCGCGGCGAAGCTGGAGACGCCGCACGTGACGGTGGAGCTGGTCAAGGACGGCGACCACCGCCTCTCCCGGCCGCAGGATCTGGCGCGGCTGGAGCGGGCGGTGGTGCGGATGCTGGAGGAGGTCAGCCCGTGACCCCGAGCTCCCGCAGGAGCTCCCACAGACGCGACGGCGTGACGGGCATGTCCAGGTGGCGGACGCCGAATTCGGCGAGGGCATCCACGAGCGCGTTGACCACCGCCGGCGGCGCGCCGATGGCGCCGGCCTCCCCCGCCCCCTTCATGCCCAGGAGATTGGTGGTGGAGGGGATCTCCAGGTAGGAGAAGTCGATCATGGGCAGATCCGACGCCCGGGGCAGGCGGTAGTCCATGAAGGAGCCGGTGAGGAGCTGACCCGATTCCGGATCGTAGACCGTCTCCTCCATCAGCGCCTGCCCCACCCCCTGGGCGATGCCGCCGTGGACCTGACCGGCCAGCAGCAGCGGATTGAGCACCCGACCGAAGTCGTCCACCACCGTGTAGCGTTCGATGGTGGGCCAGCCGGTGGCGATGTCGATGGCCACCTCCACCACGTGGCAGCCGTTGGGGAAGGTGGGCGCCGGCGGCTGGAAGGTCCCGCGGCCGTCCAGCCCCTCCCCGCCGGCCCGCGCCGCCACCTCGAACAGGCTCACGCCGCGGTCGGTGCCGACGATGCGGAACCGTCCGTCGGCGAACACGATGTCCGCCTCCGCCGCCTCCAGCATCTCGGCGGCGAGGCGTTTCGCCTTCTCCACCACCGCCTCGGCGGCGAGACGGGTGGCGGCGCCGCCCACCGGGATCGAGCGGGAGCCGCCGGTGCCGCGGCCGCTCTCCACGAGGTCGGTGTCCCCCTGGATCACCTCCACCGTCTCGAAGTCCACCCCCAGCATCTCGGAGAGGATCTGGGCGTAGGCGGTCTCGTGGCCCTGACCGTTGTTCTGGGTGCCGACGAAGAGGCGCACCCGCCCGTCCGGCCGCACCTCCACCCGGGCGCTCTCGTCGGGCCCGCCGGCGCAGCGCTCGATGTAACAGGCGACGCCGAGGCCCAGCAGCCGCCCGTCGCGCCGCGCCCGCCTTCGCCGTTCCGGGAAGCCGGCCACGTCCGCCCGCTCCAGCGCCCGCTCCAGTATCCGCGGGAAGTCGCCGGAATCGTAGGTGTAGCCGAGGGCGGTGGTGTAGGGCATCTGCCCGGGGCGGACGAAGTTGCGGCGGCGCAGTTCCACCGGATCGATCCCCAGCACCCGGGCGGCGTGGTCGAGGGCGCGTTCCACCGCATAGGCGGCCTCGGGCCGGCCGGCGCCGCGGTAGGCGTCCACCGGTGCCGTGTGGGTGAACACGCAGGTGACCCGGTAGAGGGCGGCGGGGATGTCGTAGACGCCGGTGTACATGTAGCCGCCGGCCTCGGTGGGGATGAAGGGGCCGAACTGGGAGAGATAGGCGCCGAGATTGGCGGTGGCCTCCGCCTTCAGGGCCACGATCCGGAGATCGGCGTCGAAGCCGAGGGTGACGGTGGTGACGTGGTCGCGACCGTGGGTGTCGGCGAGGAAGGCCTCGCCGCGTTCGGCCACCCACTTGACCGGCCGCCGCAGGGTGCGGGCCGCGTGGAGGGCGATGGGATATTCCGGGAAGACCCAGATCTTCATGCCGAAACCGCCGCCCACGTCACGCGTGACCACGCGCAGCTTCTCCGGCGGGATGCGCAGGACGTCCTCCGCCAGGATGCGCCGCATGTTGTGAACGCCTTGGCTGCCCACCAGCAGGGTGAGCCGGTCGCTCGCGGGGTCGTACTCGGCGAGGCAGCCGCGTGTCTCCATGGAACAGGGCACGAGGCGGTTGTTGACGAGGGTGAGGGAGACGGTGTGGACGGCCCGCGCCAGCGCCGCCTCCACCGCCTCGGCGTCGCCCAGCTCCCACACCAGCGCCCGGTTGTCCGGCGCCTCCTCCGGCCACACCCGCGGTGCGTCCGGAGCGGTGGCCCGCGCCGTCTCCACCACGTGGGGCCGCGGCTCGTAGTCGATCTCCACGAGCTCCGCGGCATCCCGCGCCGCGGCCCGGGTCTCGGCGATCACCGCCACCACCGGATCCCCCACGAAGCGCACCCGCCCGCGCGCCAGCACCGGCCGCTCGGGCCGCGCCATGGGCGTGCCGTCGGGATTGTCGTAGAGGGCCTTGCAGGGCAGCGGACCGAGGCCGGCGCGGTCCAGATCCTCGATGGTCCACACCGCCAGTACCCCCGGCGCGCGGCGGGCGGCCCCGGTGTCGATGCGGCGGATCACGGCGTGGGCGTGGGGCGAGCGCACCAGCACCAGATGGGCCAGGCCGGGCGGGGCGTGGTCGTCCACGTAGCGCCCGCGGCCCGTCACCAGACGCGGATCCTCCTTCCGCGCCACCGCCTGACCGACGCCGAAGCGGCCCATCGTCTCCTCCCCCGAGCCGGAACCGGCCTCTCCTTAGCCCCGGCGCAGGATCGGCACCAGCCCCGCCCCGGCGCTTGCGCCCGGGACCGGATTCGTCAAACTGCCCGTGAGAACCCGAGCCGGCCGCCGCCGGCTCCAACGAGCGCCGGGAGCGCGAGGAGGTGTGATGGGGGCAGAAACCGTCCGTAACGTCGCCCTGGTGGGCCCCAGCGGATCCGGCAAGACCACGCTGCTCGAGAGCATGCTGTTCGTCTCCGGTGCCGTCTCCCGCAAGGGACGGGTCCTGGACGGCACCAGCGTGGGCGACGCCAGCCCGGAGGCACGGGCCCGCCAGATGAGCACCGAGCTCAACGTCGCCCATTTCACCCGTGACGGCATCCGCTACAACGTGCTCGACTGCCCCGGCTCGGTGGAGTTCCTGCAGGAGATGCGCCAGGCGGTGGTGGGCACCGACCTCGCCGTGGTGGTGGTGGAACCGGTGCCGGAGCGCATGATCACCGTGGCGCCGATCCTCCAGTTCCTCGACGAGCAGGAGATCCCGCACCTCGTCTTCATCAACAAGATGGATCGCTCGGAGGTGCGCTTCCGCGACCTCGTGGCCAAGCTGCGCGAGCTCAGCGCCAAGCCGGTGATCCCCCACCAGTACGCCATCGGCCGCGGCAACGAGCTCGTGGGCTTCATCGACCTCGTCACCGAGAAGGCCTACGCCTATCGCGACGGGGCCCCCTCGGAGGAGATCCCGCTGCCGGAGGAATACCGCGAGCGCGAGGAGCAGGCGCGCAACGACATGCTGGAGACGCTCGCGGACTTCGACGACGACCTCATGGAAAAGCTGCTGGAGGACGAGCGGCCCACCGCCGAGGAGATCCTGGCCGATCTGCGCAAGACCCTGGGAGCGGACCTGGTGGTGCCGGTGTTCGTGGGGGTGGCGGAGCAGGACAAGGGCATCCGCCGGCTGCTGGAAGCCATCGCCCGCGAGGCGCCGACCCCGGACGAGCACGCGGCGGCGCTCAAGATCGACACCGAGGGGCCGGCCGCCGCGCAGGTGCTCAAGAACTTCCACCACGCCCAGAGCGGCAAGCTCTCGCTGGTGCGGATCTGGCGCGGCACGGTCCGCGACGGCATGCAGCTCTCCGGCATCCGGGTGGGCGGCGTCTACCGTCTCTTCGGCGCCCAGATGCAGCCCGTGGAGCAGGCTGCGGCCGGCGACATCGTGGCCTTGGCGCGCATGGAGGAGGCGCGCACCGGCGCCCTGCTCCACGAGGGCGACGGGACGCCGCCGCTCCGGGTGCCGGAGGTGGCGCCGGCCCAGCCCATGTACGCCTTCGCCGTGCGGGCGAAGAACCGCAACGACGAGGTCAAGCTGTCGGCGGCGCTGCAGAAGCTGGTGGACGAGGATCCGGGACTGCGGGTGGAGCACGACGCCGAGCTGCAGCAGACGCTGCTGTGGGGTCAGGGCGAGCTCCATCTGCGGGTGGCCCTCGACCGGCTCGAGCAGAAGTTCCGGGTTCCCGTCGAGGTGAGTCCGCCACGGACCCCCTATCGCGAGACCATCCGCAGAGGCACCCAGGCCCACGGCCGCCACAAGAAGCAGACGGGCGGCCACGGCCAGTTCGGTGACGTCAAGATCGAGATCCGCCCGCTCGCCCGCGGCGAGGGCTTCGCCTTCGAGAACCGGGTGGTGGGCGGCGCCGTCCCCAAGCAGTTCGTCCCCGCGGTGGAGGCCGGGGCGAAGGAGTATCTGCGGAAGGGCCCCCTGGGCTTCCCGGTGGTGGACGTGGGCATCACCCTCTTCGACGGCCAGCACCATCCGGTGGACTCCAACGAGCTCTCCTTCAAGCTGGCCGTGGCCCTCGCCCTCAAGGACGGCCTGCCGCGCTGCAACCCGGTGTTGCTGGAGCCCGTCCTCGACGTCACCGTCTCGGTGCCGAGCGAGTACACCTCCCGCACCCTCCAGCTGGTCACCCAGAGGCGCGGCCAGATCCTGGGCTACGATTCCAAGCCGGGCTGGCCCGGCTGGGACGAGGTGAAGGCGCAGATCCCCCAGGCGGAGATGCGCGACCTCATCGTCTCCCTGCGCTCGCTCTCCCAGGGCACCGGCTTCTTCGCCTGGAGCTTCTCTCACTATCAGGAGGTGCCGGAGCGGCTGCAGAAGGAGATCGTGGAACGGGCACGGGCGGAGGCGGCGGGCTGAAGCCCCCGGCGCCGGTCCCCGCGGGCGCGGTGATGCCACACCGCGCCCGCCGTCTCAGGAGGCGGGGCGGGCGGCGGTGCCGGCGGCGCGGGCCGACAGCACGGTGGGCAGGGTGGCCAGCGCCAGCGCCGCGGCGATCCACATCACGAGGCGCGGCAAGCCCAGGTCCAGCACCAGCCCGTAGACCGGCGGCCCCACCAGTCCCGCCACGTTGAAACCGGTGGTCACGAAGCCGAAGACCCGGCCCATGGCGCCGGGCGGGGTGATGCGGCGCACCAACATGTCGCGTGAGGGCGCCACCACACCGGTGGCGAAACCGGCGGTGGCGAAGACGGCGACGAGGGTGCCGACGCCCAGCGCCACCTCCGCCGCCACCACCGCCGCGCCTGCCGCCCACAGCAGACAGCCCGCCACCACCAGATCGTGGCGGCGCACCCGGTCGGCGACGAGGCCTCCCGCCAGCACGCCCAGCGCGCCCATCACCAGGAAGGCGGTGAGGGGCGCGTTGGCGGTGGCGAGATCGAAGCCGTAGCGTCGCTCCAGGAAGGCGGTGGTGAAGTTGTTGAAGCCGAGATGCGAGGTGGCGTAGAAGGTGATGAAGAGGAAGGCCAGCAGCACCGGCCGGCTGGCGAACAGCCCGAGGTCGGCGCGCAGGCCGCCGGGCCGGCGGGCGCGGGGATGCGGGTCCACGTGCAGATGACGGCGGGCCGCCACCATCAGCGCCGCCACCAGCAGGCCGGCGATGCCCGCGATCACCAGCGCCGCCCGCCAGCCCCACAGGGCGTCCAGCGCCACCAGCACCGGCGGGGCGGCGGCGAAGCCGGCGTAGCCGCCGAAGGTGTGGAAGGAGAAGGCGCGGCCCATCCGCCGCTCGCTCACCCGCGCGTTGAGGATGGCGTAGTCGGCCGGGTGGTAGACGGCGTTGCCGAGGCCGGCGAGGGCGGAGAAGAGGAGGAGGGCGAGATAGTCCGGGAACAGGCCGATGCCGGCGATGGCGGCGGCGAAGGCGATCTGGCCGGCGACGAGTATGGCGGCCGGCCCGTAGCGGTCCACCAGCACACCGATGGGCGCCTGGGTCACGGCGGTGAGGAGGTTGAGCACCGCCAGCGCCACGCCGAGTTCGGTGTAGCCCACGCCCAGCGCCTCCGCCAGCACCGGGAACAGCGGCGGCAGGGCGATGATGTAGAAATGGGCGAAGAAATGGCCCAGGGTGATCAGGCCGATCACCGGAAGATCGTGGCGGCCGCCGCGGACCGCCGCGGGCTCGGACGTGGTGGCCATGGACCGCTCCCCCGACGCGCCCCCCGTCATGGCGAGCGGGGCGCCGTCCGGCAAGGCCGTCGCACGCAGGGCGGCCATGCCGGTGGCGGGGATCAGGGCGGCGTCGCCGGGCGCAGGGTCACGAATCCCTGGCTCACGAACCAGTCGATTCCCCAGGTGACCAGGGCCGCCAGCACCGTGGTCACCAGCGCCTTGATCCACAGCCGCGGCCGCGCGGGCGCGCCGGGCTCGGTGCCCGGGACCGGATCGTGCTGGGCCTCCACGCCGAAGGGCAGGGTGGTGAAGAAGATCAGCCACCAGACGACGACGAAGGTGACCGCGAGTCCGGTGGTGCTCATGCCTCTTCGAGTTCCAGCAGCGTGCCGAAGACGTCCTTGGGATGAAGGAACAGGACCGGCCTGCCGTGGGCGCCGATCCTGGGCTCACCGTCGCCAAGGACGCGGACGCCCCGCGCACGGAGATGGTCGCGGGCGGCGGCGATGTCCTCCACCTCCACGCAGATGTGATGGATGCCGCCCTGCGGATGGCGTTCCAGGAAGCCGCGGATGGGCGAGTCGTCGCCCAGCACCCCCAGCAGTTCGATGCGGGTGTTGGGCAGCTCCACGAAGACGGTGCGCACGCCGTGTTCCGGCTGGTCCTCGATCCCGGAGACCCGGGCGCCCAGCACGTCGCGGTAGAAGGCACGCGCCTTCTCGAGGTCGGGCACGGCGATGGCCACGTGGTTGAGACGTCCGATCATGGTCAGCGCAGCTCCTGCGGTTCCTCCTCGAGGGCGGCCAGCACCTCCGGGGTGACGCGGGTGATGGCCACGTCGACGATGGGCCGTTTCTGCCGCGGCAGCCCCAGGGTCTGCCGCACGGCGATGCGGGCCGCCTCGCGCACCTTCTCGTCCTCCAGCACCGCCCGGTCCTCCAGCGCCTCGATGGCCCGCACCACCGCGTCCGACAGCTCCTCGAGGCGCGGATCGAAACGCTCCGCCGGTACCGCCCCGGCGTTGGAGAGGGTCGGCGGCGCCAGCACGCTGCCCCAGCGGTCCAGCACCACCGAGACGAAGATGGCGCCGTGGTGCTCGAGGCGGCGGCGTGCGCGGAACAGCTCGTCGCTCTCCGGCAGGAAGTCGCCGTTCTCCACCACCCGCCGGCCGGTCGGGACCGTGTCCACCACCACCGGATCGCCCGGTGCGAGGCGCAGCACCTCGCCGTCCCTGATCCAGGGCGCGTGGGCGATTCCCTGGCGGCGGGCGAAGAGGACGTGGGCGTGGAGGTGACGGGGTTCGCCGTGGACCGGCACCACGATCCGCGGCCGCAGCCAGCGGTAGAGCTGCTCCACCTCCTCCCGGCAGGGATGGCCGGAGACGTGGACGAAATGGTCCTCCTCGGTGATCACCTCGATGCCGGCCAGCACCAGACGGTTGTGGAGTTCGAAGAGGGTGCGCTCGTTGCCGGGAATGATCTTGGAGGAGAAGATGACGGTGTCCCCCTCCTCCAGCCGCACCCGCGGATGCTGGCCCTGGGCGATGCGCACCAGCGCCGAGCGCGGTTCGCCCTGGCTGCCGGTGACCAGCATGAGGGTCCGCTCGCGGGGGAGATCGCGCGCCTCGTGCTCGTCGCGCAGCCGCGGCAGATCGTCGAGATAGCCGCATTCCTGGGCGGCATCCAGCATGCGGCGGATGGAGCGGCCCACCACCACCACCTCGCGGCCGGCCGCCCGACCCGCCAGCGCCGCGCTGCGCAGGCGGGCGATGTGGGAGGAGAAGGTGGTGACGGCCACCCGGTGGGGCTGGTCGGCGATCAGCCGGGCGAGACTGTCGCGGACCTCCGCCTCCGAACCGGAGGTGCCGGGCACCATGATGTTGGTGGAGTCCGCCACCACCGCCAGCACGCCGTCGTGGCCCAGCGCCTCGAGGGTGGGGATGTCGGTGGTGGTGCCCACCAGCGGCGCCGGATCCAGCTTCCAGTCGCCGGTGTGAAGGATGCGCCCGAACCGGGTCTCGATCACCAGCGCGTTGGCCTCGGGGATCGAGTGGGTGACGTGGACGAAGCGGCAGCCGAAGGGCCCCACCTCGAAGCGCTCGCCCGGCTCCACCACCGTCACCGGCGGCGGCTCGAGCCGCATGTCCTCGAACTTGCGCCGCAGCACGGCGGCGGCGAAGGGGCTGCACCAGATCGGGCATTCCAGTCGCCGCCACAGATAGGGTACGGCGCCCAGATGGTCCTCGTGGGCGTGGGTGAGCACGAGGCCGGCGAGATGCGCGCGCTCGGCCTCCACGAAGGCGAGATCCGGCACCAGCAGTTCGGCGCCGGGGACGTCGTTCTCGGGAAAGCCGATGCCGAGGTCCACCATCATCCAGCGGCCCTCGGCGCCGTAGAGATAGCAGTTGAGACCGATCTCGCCGACGCCGCCCAGGGCGACGAAACGCAGACCATCGTCCATCACCGTGCGTTCCCCTCCTTGCGGCCGGCACGGATGCGCTCGCGGTTGGCGAAATAGACCCTGAGCAGACCGGCCATGGTGAGATCGGGATCCACGTGCGCGATCAGGCGACTGCGGCGGGCGAAGAGGGGGGCGAGGCCGCCGGTGGCGACGGTGGTGGCGAGGCCGCCCACCTCCTCGGCGATGCGGGTGACGATCCCCTCCACGAGCCCGAGATAGCCCCAGTAGATGCCGGACTGCATGGCGGTGACGGTGTCGCGTCCCACCACCCGGGCCGGCGGTTCCACGGCGATGCGCGGCAGCCGGGCGGCCCGTCGGTGCAGCGCCTCCAGCGAGAGACCGATGCCGGGCGCGATGGCGCCGCCGCAGTAGACGCCGCGGCCGTCCACCAGGTCGAAGGTGGTGGCGGTGCCGAAGTCGATCACCACCAGCGGCGGCGTGTAGCGCTCGAGGGCGCCGGCGGCGTTGACCACCCGGTCCGCGCCCACCTCGGCGGGATTGGCCACGTCCAGCGGGATGGGATAGGGCAGGTCCTCCCCCACCACGTGGGCGCGGCAGCCGAAGAAGTCGCGGCTCATGACGCGCAGCGGCACCACCGCCTGCGGCACCACGCAGGAGATGACCACCGCCTCCACCGCCTCCCGCGGGATGCGGGCGAGTCCCATGAGCTGCAGCAGCAGTGCCGCGTACTCCTCGGCGGTGCGCTCGCGGTCGGTGGACAGCCGCCACTGCCCGAGCTGCTCGCGCTCCCGGTAGACGGCGAAGACGGTGTTGGTGTTGCCCACGTCGACGGCGAGCAGCATGGAGGCTCCGGGGTCCGGGCGACGGCGGAGGGCATCTCCCGGCTCCAACCTAGCGCGCCCTTCGGCGGTGCGAAAGGGCGGTGGCGGTCGCCCCCGTCCGCGCCCCTTTACGGGTGCCGCGGGACCGGCCACCTTCGCCGCGTCCGCCGGGGAGGCCGCAGGCATGCGTCCCGACGAGACCGCCTTCGTCCGCTTCGACGGCGTGGAGAAGAGCTACGACGGGCGCACGCTGGTGGTGCGCCGGCTCGACCTCGACATCGCCCGCGGCGAGTTCCTGACGCTGCTGGGGCCGTCGGGCTCGGGCAAGACCACCTGCCTCATGATGCTGGCCGGCTTCGAGCCGGTCACCCGCGGCGAGATCTACCTCGAGGGCCGCCCCCTCTCCCGGGTGCCGCCCCATCGCCGCGACATCGGCATGGTGTTCCAGAACTACGCCCTGTTTCCCCACATGACGGTGGCCGAGAACCTGGCCTTCCCCCTCGAAGTGCGACGGCTGGGACGGGCGGAGATCGAGACGCGGGTCCGGCGGGCGCTGGAGATGGTGCGGCTCGCCGGTTTCGAGCACCGCCGCCCCGCCCAGCTCTCGGGCGGTCAGCAGCAGCGGGTGGCGCTGGCCCGGGCGCTGGTCTTCGAACCGCGCCTCGTGCTCATGGACGAGCCGCTGGGCGCGCTGGACAAGCAGCTGCGGGAGAACATGCAGTACGAGCTCAAGCGCCTGCACGAGCGGCTGGGCATCACCGTCGTCTACGTCACCCACGACCAGGGCGAGGCCCTCACCATGTCCGACCGGGTGGCGGTGTTCGAGGCCGGCCGCATCCGCCAGCTCGCCACGCCCCAGCGGCTCTACGAGGAGCCGGAGAACGCCTTCGTCGCCCGCTTCATCGGCGAGAACAACACCTTCCGCGGCCGCATCCGCGCCCGCGAGGGCCGCTTCTGCCGGGTGACGGTGGAGGGTGGCGGCGAGATGCTGGCGCTGCCGGTGGCGGTCCGGGAGCCGGGCGAGGCCACCACCCTGTCGCTGCGACCGGAGCGGGTGTGGCTGGATCCGCCGGAGGGGGCGGTGGAGAACCGCTTCGTCGGCCGGGTGGTGGAGCCGGTCTACCACGGCGATCATCTGCGCCTGGTGCTGGAGGTCTGCGGCAATCGCGAGTTCGTGGTGAAGGTGCCCAACCGGCCCGGGACGCGCTGGCCGACACCGGGCGAGACGCTGCGGGTGGGCTGGCGGGCGGAGGACCTGCGGGCGCTGGATCCGGCCTGAGCCTCACCCGCGCTCCGCCTCCGGCCCCACCGGCACGTAGTGGAAGGGCGAGACCTTGCGGTAGAGCCAGGGATACTGGCGGACCATGCATTCCACCCGGGTCACGTGCCAGCTCAGCAGCCCGAGGGCGAGCTGGACCGCCCACGAGAGGAGGAAACCGCGCAGGTGGAGGAGCTCGCCCGCGAAGAGCGCGTAGACCAGAAAACGGTCGGCGAGGGCGAGGCCCAGGGCGGCGAAGGCCACGTGGCGGGCGGGCTTCCAGTTGCGGGCGACGGCGCGGCCGGCGAGGGCGGAGGCGCCGCCCGCCAGGACCACGGTGAGGCCCAGGAAGACCGGGAGGGAGGTGCCGAGCCAGCTCTCCACGACCGTGACCTCCGCCTCAGTGTCCACCCTCGAGATAGGCCGCCCGCACCTCGGGATCGGCGAGGAGCTCGCGTCCCGTTCCCTGCAGCACCACCTCGCCCGTGGCCAGCACGTAGCCGCGATGCGCGATGCGCAGCGCCTGATAGGCGTTCTGCTCCACCAGCAGGATGGTGAGACCGCGGGTGCGGTTGATCTCGACGATGGCGCGGAAGATCTGCCGGACCAGATTGGGGGCGAGGCCGAGGGAGGGCTCGTCCAGCAGCAGCAGGCGCGGGCGCGCCATCAGCGCGCGCCCGATGGCCAGCATCTGCTGCTCGCCGCCGGAGAGGGTGCCGCCGCGCTGATGGAGCCGCTCCCGGAGGCGGGGGAAGAGGGCGAAGACCTGTTCCACGTCCTCCTCGAAATGGCGCTCGCCGTCGACGGTGGCCCCCATCTTGAGGTTCTCGAGCACCGTCATGCGCGGGAAGATGCGGCGTCCCTCGGGGGCGTGGGCGACACCGCGGCGGACGATCTCCCAGGTGGGCAGATGGGTGATGTCCTCGCCGTCGAGGAGGATGCGGCCGGCGCTCGCCCGCGGATCGCCGCAGATGGTCATGAGCAGGGTGGTCTTGCCGGCGCCATTGGCCCCGATGATGGTGACGATCTCGCCCCGGCGCACATCCAGGCTCACCCCCTTGAGGGCCTCGATGTGGCCGTAGTGGGTGTGGACGTCCCGCACCTCCAGCATCAGTCCCCTCCCCCGAGGCGGGCGAGATCCTGCGCCACTTCCTCCGGCAGCGCCTCGTCCTCGGCCTCGCCGAGATAGGCCTTGATCACCACCGGATCGGTGCGGATCCGCTCGGGGGTTCCCTCGGCGATCTTGCGGCCGTAGTCGAGCACGACGATGTGGTCGGAGATGCGCATGACCATGCTCATGTCGTGCTCGATGAGGAGGATGCCGATGCGCTCGCGGTCGCGGATCTCCACCAGCAGTTCGGCCAGCTCCGCTGTCTCCCGGGGATTGAGGCCGGCCGCCGGCTCGTCGAGGCACAGGAGCCTGGGCTCGGTGCACATGGCGCGGGCGATCTCCAGCTTGCGCTGGTCGCCATAGGGGAGCGCGCCGGCGTCCCAGTCGGCCCGGGCCAGGAGGCCCATGCGGTCGAGCCAGTAGCGGGCGCGGTCCACCGCCTCCCGCTCGGCCGTGCGATAGCCCTTCCAGCCGAACAGGCCCAGCACCGTGTAGCCGGAGGCCCGCATGAGACGGTTGTGCTGGGCCACCACCAGATTCTCCAGCGCCGTCATGTTGGCGAAGAGACGGATGTTCTGGAAGGTGCGGGCGATGCCGTGGCGGGGGATGCGGTAGCCGTCCTCCCGTTCCAGCAGCACCGGCCCGAAGCGGCCGTGGAAGACGAGGCGGCCCACCGTGGGCCGGTAGAAGCCGGTGAGGCAGTTGAAGACGGTGGTCTTGCCAGCGCCGTTGGGACCGATGATGGCGGTGATGCGGAGATCGTGGGCGGTGAAGGAGAGATCGTCGACGGCGACGAGGCCGCCGAAACGCATGGTGAGGTGTTCCACCTCCAGGAGCGGCGCGGTCATCGCGGCGCCTCCTCGCCCTCGCCGCGGCCGTGCAGCCGCACCGTGGGCTCGCGGAAGGCGAGCAGGCCGCGCGGCCGCCAGACCATGATGCCCACCATCGCGGCCCCGAACAACAGCATGCGGAACTGCTCGAACTCGCGGCCCAGTTCCGGCAGCACCACGATCACCAGCGCCGCCAGCGCCACGCCGATCTGGCTGCCCATGCCGCCCAGCACCACGATGGCGAGAATGGTGGCGCTCTCGATGAAGGTGAAGCTCTCCGGACTGATGAAGCCCTGACGGGTGGCGAAGAAGGAGCCGGCGAAGCCGCCGAACATGGCGCCCAGGGCGAAGGCGGTGAGCTTGGTGTTGGTGGGATTGATGCCGAGGGCCTTGCAGGCGATCTCGTCCTCCCGGAGCGCCTCCCAGGCGCGGCCGATGGGCAGGCGGCGGATGCGCAGGACGAACCAGTTGGTGATCAGGGCGAGGATCAGGATGAGATAGTAGAGGAACACCACCCGGTGGAGGCTCGAATACTCGATGCCGAAGAACTGGTGGAAGGTCGTGCCTTCCGCGGAATAGCGCTTGAATTCGAGCCCGAAGAAGGTCGGCCGCGGAATGCCCGAGATGCCGTCCGGACCGTTGGTGACGTCGTACCAGTTCAGGAGGACGATGCGGATGATCTCGCCGAAGCCGAGGGTGACGATGGCGAGATAGTCGCCTCTGAGGCGCAGCACCGGGAAGCCCAGGAGGATGCCGGCGAGGGCGGCCAGCACGCCGGCGATGGGCAGCGCCTCCCAGAAGCCGAGACCGAACCACTGGGCGAAGAGGGCGTAGGAATAGGCCCCGACGGCGTAGAAGGCCACATAGCCCAGGTCCAGGAGCCCGGCGAGGCCCACCACGATGTTGAGTCCCCAGCCCAGCATCACGTAGATCAGCACGGTGGTGGCCACGTCCACCACGTAGCGGTTGCCGAAGGGGGTGAAGGGCAGGAGGAAGGCGACGAGGGCCGCGGCGACGCCGAACCAGCGGGCGTGGACGGTGAAGAAACGCGCGAAGGGACCGGCCTCGCCGCGGGCGCGACGGGCCGGACCCCGGACCGCGCGCAGGAAGGAGACGGCGAGATGGCCCAGGAAGACGGTGACGGTGCCGACGACCACCCAGTGGGGCCGGTAGACGAGCCCGAGGCGGCCCTCCTGGCCCACCAGCTGGAACCCCATCAGCGGCACGAACAGCACGAAGGCGACGAAGGCGGCGAGACCGGCCTCCTTCAGGGCGCGGACGAGGTCGAAGCCGCCGGCGGCGGTGCGGGGGCCGACGGTGGCGACGGTGCTCATGGCCTCACACCTTCTCGATCTCGGGCTTGCCCAGGAGCCCGGTGGGCAGGAAGATCAGCACGATGACGAGGATGGAGAAGGCCGCCACGTCCTTGTATTCGGTGGTGAAATAGCCGGACCAGAAGGCCTCCACCAGACCCAGCAGCAGCCCGCCCAGCATGGCCCCCGGGATGGAGCCGATGCCGCCCAGCACCGCGGCGGTGAAGGCCTTGATGCCGGCGAGGAAGCCGATGAAGAAATCCACCACGCCGTAGTAGAGGGTCGCCATGAGACCGGCGACGGCGGCCAGCGCCGCCCCCATCACGAAGGTGAGGGAGATGGTGCGGTCCACGTTGACGCCGCACAGCGCCGCCATCTTCAGATCCTGTTCGCAGGCGCGCTGGGCGCGGCCGAGGGGCGTGCGGGCGATGATCCAGGAGAAGATGGCCATCAGCACCAGCGTCAGCACGACGATCATGATCTGCACGTTGCTGACGCGCACGGCGAAACCACCCTCCTCGGCGAGGATCCAGCCGCCGGTGACGATGGGCGGCACCGCCTTGACATTGGCGCCCTGGAGGAGCTGGACGTAGTTCTGCAGGAAGATGGACATGCCGATGGCGGAAATCAGCGGTGCCAGGCGGAAGGAGCCGCGCAGCGGCCGGTAGGCGAGGCGTTCCACCGTCCAGCCGTAGGCGGCGGTGAAGACCATGGCCAGGACCAGCACCAGCAGCAGCGCCAGGGGGATCCAGGTGATGCCGAGCACCCCCAGCAGCAGGAAGGTGATGATGGAGATGAAGGCCCCGATCATGTAGATCTCGCCATGGGCGAAATTGATCATGCCGATGATGCCGTAGACCATGCTGTAGCCGATGGCGATGAGGCCGTACATCATCCCGAGCGTCAGCCCGTTGATGAGCTGCTGGAGGAAGTAGAGCATCGGCGCGGGGCCTCCTGGTTCTCGATCGCGGCTCGGCGACGGCGCGACGGGCGGACGGCACGACGGACGGGGTACACCCGACGGGGTGCCCTCCGGTTCCGGGCGGGCGCTTTAGCGGAAGCCCGCCGGGCGCGCAAGGCGTCGGCCGGGATCCCCCGCCCCCGGGAACGGTCAGCCGCCGGCGGCGGCGACGGCGGCGCGCACCCGCGCCGGCGTGAGGGGCATGTCGAGATGGCGGATGCCCAGCGGTGCCAGGGCGTCCATCACCGCGTTGACCACCGCCGGCGGCGCGCCGATGCTGCCGGCCTCGCCGCAGCCCTTGACGCCGAGCGGATTGTGACGGCAGGGGATCTCGATGTAGGAGAAGTCCACGAAGGGCAGGCGGTCGGCCCGCGGCAGGGCGTAGTCGGCGAAGCTGCCGGTGAGCAGCTGGCCCCAATCGGGATCGAAGACCGCGTGCTCCAGCAGCGCCTGGCCCACCCCCTGGGCGATGCCGCCGTGGACCTGGCCGGCCACCAGCAGCGGGTTCAGCACCACGCCGAAGTCGTCCACCACCGTGTAACGGACGAGATCGACGGTCCCGGTCTCCGGGTCCACCTCCACCTCGGCGATGTGACAGCCGTTGGGATATGAGTAGGCGGACAGCGTGATCTCGGCGTCGGCGTCGAGCCCGGATTCGAGACCGGCCGGCCGCTCCCGCCAGCTCGCCACCAGGCGGGCGAGTTCGAGCAGGGCGATCTCCCGGTCGGTGCCCCGCACCCGGAAGACGCCGTCGGCGAACACCACGTCGTCGACGGCCGCCTCGAAATGATGGGCGGCGGCGAGACGGCCCTTCTCGATCACCCGCGCCGCCGCCTCCAGCAGCGCCGTGCCCTCGGCGGTGAGCGAGCGCGAGCCGCCGGTCCCGCCACCCTCCTCCATGACGTCGGTGTCCCCCTGCACCACGCGCACCCGCTCCGGCGGCACGCCCAGCCGCTCGGCCAGGATCTGGGCGTAGGCGGTCTCGTGGCCCTGTCCGGTGGACTGGGTCCCCACCGCCACCTCCACCGTGCCGTCTTCGAGAAAGCGTACCCGCGCCCGTTCCTCGGCATCGCCCATGGTGGCCTCGATGTAGTAGGCCATGCCGATGCCGCGCAGCCGTCCGCGCCGGCGCGCCTCCTCCCGCCGTGCCGCCGCCCCCGCCCAGTCGGCCCGGGTCATGCAGGCCTCCATCAGGCGCACGAACTCTCCCGAATCGTAGGTCTCGCCGGCGGCGGTCCGGTAGGGCATCTCCTCCGGTGCGATCATGTTGCGCCGGCGCAGCTCCTCCGGCGGCAGGCCGAGCTCGCGGGCGGCCACGTCCACCAGCCGCTCCAGGGCGTAGATGCTCTCCGGCCGGCCCGCGCCGCGATAGGCGTCCACCGGCTGGGTGTTGGTGAAGACGCCGAGGACGCCGTAGGAGACGGCGGGGATGCGATAGACGCCGGTGAGCACCTTGAGGGCGGCGAGGGTGGGGATGAAGGGGGCGTAGTTGGAGAGATAGGCGCCCATGTCGGCCCGCACCCGCACCCGGTAGGCGAGCATGCGGGCATCGGCGTCGAAGGCGAGCTCGGCCACGGTGACGTGACCACGGCCATGGGTGTCGGCGAGAAAGCTCTCGCCACGGCCGGCCGTCCAGCGCACCGGGCGGCCGAGGGTGTGGGCGGCCCAGGCCACCATCACGTATTCGGGATAGACGAAGATCTTCATGCCGAAGCCGCCGCCCACGTCGGGGGTGCGCACGCGGATGCGCGCTTCCGGCAGCCCCAGCAGCCGGGCCAGCAGTTGGCGATGCAGCCACACGCCCTGGGAGGGCACCCACACCACCAGCCGCCCCGTCCCTTCCTCGGGATGGGCGAGGCAGGCGCGCGGCTCCATGGCACAGGGCACGACACGGTTGTTGACGAGCTCGAGGCGGGTGACGTGGGCGGCGCGGGCGAAGGCCTCGGCCACCGCCGCCTCGTCGCCGAAGTGCCAGTCGAAGGCGACGTTGCGGGGCGCCGCCTCGTGGAGGGTCACGGCGGCGGCGTCGGCGCGGGCCGGGTCCACCACCGCCGGCAGCTCCTCCCAGTCCACCGCCACCGCCTCCGCCGCCGCTTCCGCCGCCGCACGGCTCTCGGCCACCACGAAGGCCACCGCCTCGCCCGCGTGGCGCACGCGGTCGCGGGCCAGCACCGGCCGCGGCGGATCGGCGCGGCGGCTGCCGTCGCGGTTCTTGAGGGGCACGAGGCAGGGGATGTGCATCCGCCCCTCGGGATCCATGCGCTCGGCCGTCACCACCGCCACGACGCCCTCGACGGCCTCCGCCGCCGTCACGTCGACGGAGCGGATGCGGGCGTGGGCGACGGGGCTGCGCACCACCGCGAGATGGAGCGCGCCGTCGATGCGGAGGTCGTCGAGAAAGCGGCCCCGGCCGGTGACGAAGCGCCGATCCTCGAGCCTGCCGACGGGCTGACCGATGCCGAACTTCACCGCGCCGCCTCCCTCGAGGGGGGTCCGCCGCCACTCTAGCCGCTCGCGGCCGGCTGCCAAGCACCGCCGCGATGCGGACGGGCCGCCCGCGGGCGGCCCGTCCCGGCGGCGGAGATCCGCCTCAGACCAGGGCGAAGAGCCGCGAGGGTCCGCCGGTGGCGCCCTCCACCGTCGGCGTGCCCGCCACCAGCGTGGCGCCCACCGGCGGCAGCTCGCCCAGATTGGCCACGTTCTCGAGGCCCCAGCGATTGGTGGGCAGCCAGGCGTAGTGGGTGGCGAAGTCCTTGGAGGGTCCGTGGTCGAGGGAGAGGGTGTCGACGGCGATGCCCACCACGTTGCGGCCGTCCTCCATCAGCATCTGCACCGCCTCCACGTGGAAGCCGGGGAAGTGCATGATGCCCTTCTCGTCGGCGTTGCGGAACCGCGCCGTCCGCACGTGGCGGTCCCAGCCCGAGTACATGGCCACGCAGCAGCCGTCGGGGAGCGGCCCGTGCCTCTTCTCGAAGGCGGCGATGTCGTCGGGCGTGACCTGGGCGTCCGGATTCTCGGCGGCGCGGGCGGCGATGTCGATGACCACCAATGGGACCACCAGCCGCTCGGCCGGCACCCGGTCGGCGCTCCAGCCGTTCTCCGAGAAGTGGAACGGCGCATCCATGTGGGTGCCGGTGTGCTCGACCACGGTCCACTTCTTCATGTTGAATTTGTGTTCGGCATAGTTGAACATCACCTCGATCTCGAGCTGCGGCTTGCCGAAATAGGTGGGAAAATCCGGCGTCAGCGTGTGGGTGAGGTCCACCACCCGGGTGAAGCTCCGGGGTTCGGCCGCCCGCGGCACGGCCGGCAGGCTCGCGGCGGCCACCGCCGCCCCGGTGGCGGCGGCACCGCGGAAGAGGGCACGGCGGCTCAGACGCGCGGCGACGGTCTCGAGACAACCCGGAACGCACATGGCTCGATCCCTCCCTGTCATCGGACATGTCGTGATGCGGGCGAATGGTGCCGCGACGGGACCGTCGGTGCAAGGACGGGTGATGGTGCGGGAAGCGTTGGCGGAAAGGTCGTGGTCGGAGCGGGCGGATTCGAACCGCCGACCCCCAGTCCCCCAGACTGGTGCGCTACCAGGCTGCGCTACGCTCCGCCTGCCGGCCATATAGAGGGCCGGCAGGTTCCCGGCAACGGCGCGCCACACGCTTGGCCCCACGCCCAGCCGCCGCTACCGTCGGCGCGGATCACGGCGGGGGAGGCCGTCCATGCGTCTGCTCTCCTTCATCCACGGCGACCGGGCCAGCTTCGGCCTGCGCACCGACCGCGGCATCGTCGATCTCGGCGCCCGTCTCGGCGGCCGGGTGGCCGATCTGCGCGCGCTCCTCGATCTGCTGGACCGTGGCATGACGCTGCCGGATCTGCGCGGGGCGGAGGCCGACTTCCGCGCGGACGAGATCACCTGGCTGCCCCCCGTGCCGCGGCCGGGCAAGATCCTCTGCGTGGGCCTCAACTACGCCGAACACCGGGAGGAGACGGGCGGTCGCGGCGCCCATGCCCATCCCACCCTCTTCGTCCGCTTCCCGGACAGTCTCGTGGGCCACCGCCGACCCCTGCGCCATCCCGGCATCTCCCAACAGTACGACTATGAGGCGGAGCTCGCCGTGGTGATCGGCCGCCGCGCCTTCGACGTGCCGGCGGCGCGGGCGTGGGAGGTGGTGCTGGGCGTCTCCTGCTTCATGGACGGTTCGGTCCGGGACTTCCAGTTCCACACCGGCCAGTTCACCCCGGGCAAGAACTTCCGCGAGAGCGGCGCCTTCGGACCGGAGATCGTCACCCTCGACGAGGTGCGCGAGGGTTTCGGCGCACGGGTGATCCGCTGCGTGGTGGACGGCGAGGAGCGCCAGCGCGCCACCCTGGGCGAGATGATCTTCGACGTCCCCGCGCTGGTGGCCTACGTCACCCGCTGGACGGTGTTGGAGCCCGGGGACGTGATCGCCACCGGCACGCCGGGCGGTGTGGGTTTCGCCCGCACGCCGCCGCGCTTTCTCGCCCCGGGCAGCCGGGTGGTGGTGGAGATCGACGGGGTGGGACGCCTCGAGAACACCGTACGGGCGGCCGAGGGGGCCTAGGGAGGGGCGGCCCGCCGCGCGCAGGGGACGGTGCTTCGCCCTTGTCCCGGCGAAGGTGCGCCGCCACTGTGGCGCGGGACGGCGGAGATCCGCGGAGCGTGCGCGCCGGGGACGGACCCTCGCTGGAACGGCTGCTGGACCGCATCGCCGGCCTCGGCATCCTGGCGCTGCTGCTGCTCGGCACCGTGCTGGTGCTGCGCCCCTTCTTCTCGCCGCTGCTGTGGGGGGTGGTGCTGGCCTTCTCCACCTGGCCGGCCTACGCCCGCCTCGAACGGTGGTGCGGCCGCCGGCGCGGTCTCGCGGCGCTCTTCATGACCCTCGGCCTCGCCGTGGCCTTCGTGCTGCCGCTGGTGCTGGTGGGGGTGAGCCTCGCCGGCAACGCCCGCGAGCTGGCGGAGGAGGTGGTGGCGCTGCTGGAGCGGGGCCTGCCGGAGCCGCCGGCCTGGCTCGCCGCCCTCCCGCTGGTGGGCGGTCTCCTCGCCGAGAGCTGGCGGGCGGTGGCGACCGACCCGGAACGCCTGCTGCCCTTCCTCCAGCCGCTGCTGGGCCCGCTGCGCGATCTGGCGCTGGCCGGCGGAGCCGTGATCGGGACCGGCCTCGTCCAGATGATCACCGCCGTGCTCATGGCCTATTTCTTCTACCGCGACGGCGCGGCCCTGGGCCGCCGGGTGCGGCGGCTGGCCGGACGCGTGGCCGGCCCCAGTGCCGACCACTATTTCGAGGTGGCCCAGACGACGCTGCGGGGCGTGGTCTACGGCACCGTGGGCACCGCCATCGTGCAGGCGGCCCTCGCCGTCGTCGGCTTCCTGATCGCCGGCGTGCCGACCGCCTTCCTGCTGGGCTTCCTCACCTTCCTGCTGGCGCTGTTCCCGGTGGGAGCGCCCCTGGTGTGGCTGCCGGTGGCGCTGTGGCTGTTCCACGCCGGCGGCTGGCCCTGGGGCGTGTTCATGCTGCTGTGGGGCGGGCTGGTGGTGAGCGGGTCCGACAACATCGTCCGTCCCTGGCTCATCAGCCGCGGCAGCAAGCTGCCCTTCCTGCTGGTGTTCGTGGGCGTGATCGGTGGGGTGGTGGCCTTCGGCTTCCTCGGCATCTTCCTGGGCCCCACCCTGCTGGCCCTGGCGGTGGCGCTGGTGCGGGAATGGAGCGGCGACGGTCCCGCCGAAGGACCCGCCGGATGACGGCGGGACGGGACCGGCCGGAAGATCCGCGAAGGCGCGGGGATCCCCGCGGGCGCGGACACGGATGCGCCGCGCCGCCGTCGGTGCCGGCATGGCCCGGGATCGCACCGGCGGCGGGACGACGGACCGGCGCAGGCCACCGGCCACTTCCGGACGGGGACTCTCGCGCCCCGGAAGGGGAATGGGCGATCGACGGCGCAGCGGGGCCGGATAGGCGGGAGTCCCCGCGCGCCGGGGCGCGACGGCCCGCCGCGGTCCGTCGGGAAGGCCGGACCTCGCCGGTCCTCGGGACGGGTCGAGCGCCGTCTCGCCCGCCTTCCGGTACGGCCACCCCCGCCCTCGCCGCATCCGCCCCGCCGAGGGCCGCTCACACGCCGAGCTTGGCCATGCGCTTCTGGGCCTCGTCCAGCTGCCGCGGGGTGAGATGGGCGCGCAGCTTGATCATGAGGTCGGCGGCGAGACGGTCGCCGTCGCGGGCGGCCTGCGCCAGCAGCACGTAGGCGGTGACGGGATCCTTGCGGACGCCGCGACCGGTCATGTGCATGTAGGCGAGGCTGGTGCGGGCGCGGGGATGTCCCTTGCGGGCCGCCTGTTGGAACCAGCGGGCGGCGAGCACGTCGTCCTTCGGGACGCCGCGCCCCTGCGCGCAGGCGACGCCCAGCAGGAACATGGACTCGGTGTGTCCGTCCTCGGCCGCGAAGCGCAGCGCCTCGATGCGCCGTTTGAGTTCGTCCTCGCCGCTCATCTCGGCTCCCGCAGCACCGGGCGACGGCCCGAGTCTGCCGCGCCGATCTTGCCGAAGCGTTAACGCCACCGTCCCGTCGTCGGACATTCGCGGGGCATTCGCGGGGGAGACCGCACATCTCCGCGCATGGCGGGCCACCGCCGGCCTCCCCGCTCACGGGGCCACGCCGGCGGGCGCGGGCGGTCTGGCCGCCTCCGCCGGGTCGCGGCCGAGGGGATCCGGCGCGGCCCGTTCCGTCGCCTCGCGGTCGCGGACCAGCACCCGGAGCAGCACGGTGATGGTCAGCAGTTCGTAGAAGAGATCGAAGAAGGCCATGTTGAGGAAGGCGCCGGCGGTGGCATAGCCCACGTAGCTCGCCGGCAGCAGGCGGCCGAGCCGCACCGCCCAGACCAGATCCCCGGAGCCGGTCGCCGCCCGGGCGGCGGCGCGGGCGGTCAGCACGCCACCCGCGAAGAGGGCGAGGAACAGGACGAGCCCCACCACGCCGTGTTCACCCAGGACCTCGAAGTAGATGCTGTGGGCCTCGAGATAGTCGCCCTGGAGATGGCGGATGCCGTTCAGGGTGAACACGCCGAAGCCGCCGCCCCAGAGCGGGGCCGCCGCCACCACCTCCTCGAGGGTCCAGCGCCAGACCCGGAGGCGCAGCGCGAAAGAGGGATCGCGGGCATAGTCCTCGATGGAGGCGATGCGTGCGTACCAGTCCGGCGGCAGCAGGGCGAGCGCCACCGCTGCCGCGGCGAGGCCGGCCAGGGCCAGGGCCAGACGGTGACGACTCTGCCACCACAGCACGAGGGCGGTGGCCATCAGCGCCACGAACCCGCCGCGCGAGCGCGTGCCGAGGATCGCCAGCACGTCCAGCCACACCACCCCCCACAGCGCCCAGCGCAGCGGCCGCCACGGTGCCGTCTCGGCGAGGAAGACCAGGAGGGGCAGCACCACCACCAGGGCGAGGGCGAGGCCGTTGTTGTCGCCGATGAGCGTCTCCGGCGGGCCCCAGACGAGATGGCGCCCGCCGGTGGCCAGCACGAAGAGGCCGCCCTTGACGGCGAAGAAACCGACGGAGAGAGCCACCACGGCCACGAACGCGCGCAGGCGACCGGGCTCGGCCAAGAGGACGAGGCTCAGCACCACCACCAGGAACATCTTGGCGAAGCGCGCCCATTCGGCGAAGGCCACCGCGGGCGCCCGGGCGACGGTGAAGGTGGTGAAGGTGACCCACAGCGCGAACAGCACCAGCAGCCAGAACAGCGGCGTGGTGGGCGGCAGCCGCCGCTCGCGGTGGAGCATCCAGGCCACCACGGTGAGCCCGGCGAACAGCAGGCCGAAGGGCTGGCCGTAGGCGAATCCCCACACCAGCCGGTGCGGGTTCATGAGGGAGAACCAGTGGTAGGCGAGCACGCCCAGATGGGGCCGGGCGAGGATCGCCGGGATCAGGGCCAGCACCAGGCCGAAGAGTAGGAGATCGCGCATCGCCCCGCTCGCGCCGTCGCCCCCGGAGCTGCATCGCGCCCGCGGCCGGCGCAATCCCGTGGCCGGCAGGCCTCGCGACGATCTTGTCAACCAGAGATTGACAAAGCCTTGCGAGGAATGCCATCCTCGAAGCGGAGTCCCCGAACCGCCGGAGTGCCCGCCATGAATCCCAAATTTCCCGCGATTTTGCGCCGGTTCGTCCGCATCTGGCGGCGCTGGCCCAGGCATTTCGTCCTAAGAACCGATGGCGTGCCCGTCGAACTCCTCCACGTGGAGGAGCGCGACGGCCGCCGCCGGCTGGTGGTGCGCCTCCCCGACGGTCGCCGCCTCACCCTGCGCCCCGACGAGGTGGAGAGCCGTCCGGTCCTGGCACCCCTCTACGCCACCCTCACCGTGGCGTTGATCGCCGCCATCCTCTTCGGCACCCTCGACCGTGATCCCGGCCGCTTCCTGGACCTGCTGGCCCGCGTGGCGGACCTGCTGCTGCCGGTGGCCGGCTGATCACGCCGCCCCCTCCCCGCGTCCCCCGCACGTCCGCCCTCCGGGGCGGGCGTCGCCGTCACCGGCGGTGGGCCGGCACGCTTGACAGGGATCCGGGGGCGGTGTCGAGTGGCGGGGGTGCGGGCGGAGGCGGGACATGGCCACCACCATGCGGGCCATGGTGCTGCACCGGCCGGGCACGCCGCTGGTGGCGGAACGCCGGCCGGTGCCCGAACCCGGGCCGGGCGAGGTGCGCATCCGCGTCCTCGCCTGCGGCGTCTGCCGCACCGATCTCCATCTGGTGGACGGCGAGCTGCCGGATCCGCGGCTGCCGGTGATCCCCGGTCACGAGATCGTGGGAGTGGTGGACGCCGTCGGGGCCGGCGTCGAGGGACTCGCGCCGGGGCGACGGGTGGGCGTGCCCTGGCTGGGCCGGACCTGCGGTCACTGTCGTTTCTGTCGGAGCGGTCGCGAGAATCTGTGTCCCGAGGCCCGCTTCACCGGCTACACCCTGGACGGCGGCTATGCCGAGTACACCGTGGCCGACGCCCGCTACGTCTTCCCCCTCGACGAGCGCCTCGAGCCGGTGGCGGCGGCACCGCTGCTGTGCGCCGGCCTCATCGGCTATCGCAGCCTCGTCCGGGCGGGCGATCCGCACACCGTGGGACTCTATGGCTTCGGTGCCGCCGCCCACATCCTCGCCCAGGTGCTGGTGTGGCAGGGCCGTCGCGTCTTCGCCTTCACCCGTCCGGGTGACGCGGCGGGCCGGGACTTCGCCCGCCGCATGGGCGCCGAATGGGCCGGCGGGTCCGACGAGCGGCCGCCGGTGCCGCTGGATGCCGCCATCGTCTTCGCGCCGGTGGGCGATCTGGTGCCGCGGGCGCTGGCGGCGGTGGACCGCGGTGGCATCGTCGTCTGCGGGGGTATCCACATGAGCGACATCCCGCGCTTTCCCTACCGCCTGCTGTGGCTGGAGCGGGAGATCCGCTCGGTGGCCAATCTCACCCGCCGCGACGGCGAGGCCTTCCTCGCCCTCGCCCCGAAGGTCCCGGTGCGCACCGAGACGGTGGTCTATCCGCTGGAGCGGGCCAACGAGGCGCTCGCCGATCTCCGTGCCGGCCGCATCCACGGCGCGGGCGTGCTGGTACCGTGACGACGGTGGACCTCGGCACCGTGGCGAGCCCCTTGGGGCCGCTCCACTTCGCCCTCCACGAAGGCCGGCTCGTCGCCCTCGCCTTCGATGCCGACTCCTGCGCCACGACCGTCCGGCGCCTGTTCGGGCCGCGCCCCCGGACCGGCCGCGATCCCGTCCGCGGCGAGCTGATCGCGCGCATGGAGGCCTATTTCGCCGGCGATCTCGCCGCCCTCGACGCCATCCCCGTCCGGGTCGCCGGCTCGCCCTTCGCCTGTGCGGTGTGGCGGGCGCTGCGCGACATCCCTCCGGGCGCCACCGAGAGCTACGGCCATCTCGCCGCCCGCATCGGCCGGCCGGGCGCCGGCCGGGCGGTGGGCCGGGCGGTGGGCGCCAATCCCGTCTCGCTGGTGCTGCCCTGCCACCGGGTGGTGGGTTACGACGGTGCCCTCGTCGGCTATGGCGGCCGGCTCGACCGCAAGGCCCGGCTGCTCGCCCACGAGGGTGTGCTGGCCGCGGACGGCTCACGGGCGCTGGGCGTCGACCAGGGCCTCGAGGGCCCGCGTCACGTGGCCCCCGTGGCGTGTGAGCAGTGCCCGCGCCCGCTCCGGCGACGCCCCGCGTAGGATCAGCAGCGCCACCGGCACCTCGCCGCCCGCGTCCGCCAGGGCCCGCACCACCGCCCCCTCGTCGGCCCCCGTGAGCTCGGCCAGGAGCCGCCGGGCGCGGGCCGCCAGCTTGGCGTTGGCGGTGCGCAGTGCCACCATGCGGCCACGGTGGACCCGTCCGAGCCGGGTCATCAGGGCGGTGGAGAAGAGGTTGAGGGCGATCTTCTGGGCCGTGGCGGCGGCCATGCGGGTGGAGCCGGCCGGGAACTCGCCGCCGGTGGGCAGGATCACGGCGTGCTCCGCCTCGACGGCGAGAGGGGCCCGCGGGTCGTTGACGAAGGCGACGGTGAGCGTGCCCCGCGCCCGCGCCGTCGTCACCGCGGCGCGCACGAAGGGCGTGCGGCCGGAGGCGGCGAGGGCCAGCAGCACGTCCGCCGCCCCCGGCACCAGCGCCGTCACCGCCGCCCGCGCCGCCTCCACGTCGTCCTCCGCCCCCTCGACGGCGCGGGTGAGGGCTACGGTCCCGCCCGCCAGCACGAAGGCCACCCGCTCCGGCGGAAAGGAGAAGGTGGGCCAGAGCTCCACCGCGTCCTGGACGGCGATGCGCCCGGAGGTGCCGGCGCCCGCGTAGATCAGCCGCCCGCCGCGGCGGATGCGGGGTTCCGCCGCCGTCACCGCCCGGGCGAGGGCGGGCAGCGCCCCGGCCACCGCCGCCACCGCCCGCCACTGCCGCTCCAGCAGCCCTTCCAGCAGCTCCTCGAGCGGCCAGGTCTCGGCCGTCTCGAAGCGGACCGGCACCGTCTCCGTCGCCGGCAGCCGCTCCCGTGCGCCGCTCATGCCGGCGCTCCGCCGAGCTCGTCCTCGACGAAGGCGTGGAGGATCGAGTCCATGTCGGGGTCGGCGGCGAAGCCGAGACGGCGGGCGGTCGCGGCCTCGAAGCGGGCGGGCCAGCCGCGGACGATGCGGGCGACGGTCTCGTCCGGCACGAAACGCACCCGCGCCACCGCCGCCGCGCCGCCCACCCGCCCGAGCGCCGCCAGCATCTCCGCCACCGTCACCGTGAGTCCCGGCAGCACGAACGCGCGTCCCATCGGCAGCGCCTCCTCCGGCAGGGTGGCGGCGTGGAGGAAGGCCTCCACCACCCGCCGCGGCGAGGTGAGGTAGAGGGCGGTGTCGGGCGGCACCGGACATACAGCTCCGCGACCGGTGAGCGGCTCGCGCAGGATGGAGCTGGCGAAGGCGGAGGCGGCGCGGTTGGGGCGGCCCGGTCGCACCACCACCGTGGGGAGCCGGAGCGACACGCCGTCCACGAAGCCCCGGCGGCTGCCGTCGGCCACCAGCAGCTCGCCCATGGCCTTCTGGGCGCCGTAGGAACTCTGCGGCGCGAGGGGCACGTCGTCACCCACCGGATCCGGCAGGGGACCGCCGTAGACGGCGACGGAGCTGGCGAAGACCAGCCGCGGCCGCCGGCCGGTGCGACGCAGGGCCTCCAGCACGGCGCGGGTGCCGTCGAGATTGACCCGCATGCCGAGTTCGTAGTCGGCCTCGGCCTGGGCGCTCACCACCGCCGCCAGATGGAAGACCAGATCCGCCTCCGCCAGCGCCGGCGCCACCGCCGCCGCGTCCGCCACGTCGCCCGTCCGCACCTGGAGGCGCGGATCCTCCGGCAGATCCGGCGCCACCCTGTCGAAGGCCACCACCCGCGTCACCACCGGGCCGTCGGCGCCGATCCGTCCCCGGTCCAGCAGGGTCCGCACCAGCCGCCGGCCGAGGAAGCCGCCGGCCCCCGTCACCGCGATGCGCACGCGCCTCACTCCCACCACCATCGCTCCCGGGCGCGGGTCCGCACCGGCACCTTGATCCGCTCGCCCGGCCGGAAGTCGCGGAGTGCGCGGCGATGGTTGAGCACGAGCAGATGCTCCAGCGGCAGGCGTTCCACCGCCACCCGCCGCACCAGTCGCCGCACGCCCTCGCGCGGCACCCGCATCACCCGCAGCCGCACCACCGGCACCCGCCGCGCCTCCCCGGGCGCCAGGGTGCGGAAGCTGTCCAGCACGCCGAGGAAGCGTCCGCGCTCGTCCCCGTCCAGCCAGGGCGCGGCGTAGAGGAAGCGGAACACCCGCCTCTCCTCGTCCATGAGCACGGCGAGCCAGGCCTCGCGACCGTCGAGGGAAAGTTCGGCCACCGCCGCCTCGTAGCCGTGCCAGGTGCGATAGCGTCCCGTGCGGACCACCGGCCGGTTCTCCACCTCGCGCGCCAGCACGTCGGCCGGATCCTCCCACGGCCGTGCCTCGCCCATGTCGAAGACCAGCAGCCGCCCGCCGGGCCCCTCGCCGATCACCGCATCGGGACGGTTGGTGAGGCGGAAGCCGGGCGGCGCCTCGAAGCGGAAGCGCAGCACCGGATGGACGAAGCGCCGTCCCCGCACGAAGCCCTGCTTCGGCCCGTCGCCGAAGACCAGCCCGTCGAGACGATCGAGCCAGATGTCCCGGCGGGCCTCGCCGGGGCCGAGGCGGGCGGCGAGGCGGCGGGCGGCGCGCACCCGCGCCGGCGTACTGGGATGGGTGGACAGGAACTCGGGCACCGCCGCCGCGTCCTCGCCCCGCAGCCGGGCCTGCAGCCGCTCCCAGCCGTCGAGGGCGTCGAGGATGCGGGCGAGGGCCGCGGGGTCGTAGCCGGCGCGGGCGAGATAGCGGAGGGCGAGGCGATCGGCCTCCCGCTCCTGCTCGCGGGAGAAGCCGGCCACGTAGGCGGCGGCGCCCAGCGAGGCCAGCTCGCCCAGCAGCTCGCCCTCCTGTCCGCCCACCGCCGCCGAGGCGAGGGTGCCGAGGATCAGCGCCACCAGCCCGGCGCCCAGAAGCTGCTGCTGGCGTTCCGGCACGTGGCGGGCCGCCACGTGACCGATCTCGTGGGCCAGCACCGCCGCCAGCTCCGCCTCGTCGTCGGCCAGCGCCAGCAGCCCGCGGGTGACGTAGACGTAGCCCGGCAGGGCGAAGGCGTTCACCACCGGACTGTCGAGGAGGGTGAAGGTGAAGACCTCGTCGGGAATGTCCGAGGCCGCCGCCACCCGCAGACCGATGCGCGCCACATAGTCCGAGAGTTCCCGGTCGTCGTAGGCGCCGCCGTACCGGGCCAGGACCTTCGGATGCTCCTCGCGGGCCAGGGCCCGCGCCTGCTCGGGAGTCATCAGGGAGTATTCCACCGTCCCCCGGGCCGGATTGCGCACCGGCTGACAGGCGGCGAGGGCGAGGGCCAGCGTGACGGCGAGCAGGCGGCGGCACGGGCTCATGGGCTCACCTCCAGCTGGAGCGGGCTGGTCACGTGGATCATGGGCCCGCCCTGCTCCAGGATCCAGCCGCGCGCCTCCACCCGATGGCCGGCCAGCAGATCCGGCTCGATGCCGTTGCGCCGGAAGTGGGCCACCACCGGCGGGGCCAGCCGCAGCGAGAAGTCGCGGCGGAAGTCGCGGCCGAAGTCGAGGTAGACGAAGCGGCCGGCCCGCCCCACCCGCCGCACCCGCCCCCGCACGAGGGCGAAGCGCAGGGGCCGCGCCCGCACCCGATCCGCCCGCTCCACCGGCGGATCCCGCCAGAGTCCGCGGCGCCGGCGGCGGGCCCGGTACTCCAGCACCAGCAGCCGACCCGCCTCCTCCTCGTCCACGGCGGTGGGGTCCACCAGCGCCCGTCCCTCCCGCAGCAGCACCGCCCGGAGATCGCCGCGGCGACCCGGGATCCCGAGTTCGGCCCGGAGGCGGCCGTGGCGGTCGCGCCCGAAGACCCGCCGTACCCTCACCTCCTCCAGCATGCCGGCCTCCCACAGCACCACGCCCCGCAGCACCACCACCCGGCCGTCGGCCAGCTGCACCTCGTCCGGCGGCACCAGGCGGGCGGCCACGGCCGCCGCCGGTGGTGCGGGCAGGGCGGCGGCCAGCAGGGCGAGGAAGGCCCGGCGTGCGAGATGCGGGGTCATGGACTGAGGTGACACGCTCCGGGATCCGCGGCCATTGTTCCCCGGAGCGCGGCTTCCTGCCAAGGGCCCGCCGTTGCCCGCGGCCCCGTCCGTCGGATAGGCTCGCGGCGGTCCGGGGAGGGTGGTGACATGAACGTGGCCCGTCTCTTCGCCCGTCACGCCGGGCCGCGCGGTGGCGAGCCGGCGCTGGCCCTCGGCACGCGGCCGGTGGCCGACTGGCGCACCCTGTGCGAACGGGCCGCGCGGCGGGGCGAGGCGCTGGTGCGCACCTTTCGCCTCGCGCGCGGCGACCGCGTCGCCCTCTTCGCCCGCAACCGTCCGGAATATCTGGAGCTGCTGCTGGCCTGCTGGTGGGCGGGTCTGGTGCCGGTGCCCGTCAACGCCCGGCTGCATCCGGAGGAGCTGGCCTGGATCCTCGCCCACTCGGGCGCGCGGCTGCTGGCGGTGAGCGAGGACCTGGCGGGGCCGGCGGGGCGGCCGGAGGTGCCGGGTCTGCGCGCCGTCCTCGTCCTGGGCGGGCGCGAATGGGCGCGGCTCGCCACCGGCGAGGCGGGACCGCCGGCGGAGGTGGAGGGGGACGAGGTGGCCTGGCTCTTCTACACCTCCGGCACCACCGGCCGGCCCAAGGGGGCGACGATCACCCACCGCAATCTGCGGGCCATGGTCTGGGCCTACGGCATCGACGTGGATCGGCCGCGGGCGGGCGACGCCATCGTCCACGCCGCACCCCTCTCCCACGGCTCCGGCCTCTACGCGCTGCCGCTCGCGGCGGTGGGCGGCGTGCAGGTGATCCCGGAATCCGGCGGCTTCGATCCGGTGGAGGTGACGGCGCTGTGGCGGGCGTGGCGGGGCGTGCGCATGTTTGCCGCGCCCACCATGGTGCGGCGGCTGGTGCGGGCCGTGCGCGAGGGTGCGGGGGAGGTCGGCCATCTGGAGACGCTGGTCTACGGCGGCGCCCCCATGTACCGGGCCGACCTCGACGAGGCCCACGCGGTGCTCGGCTTCCGCCTCGCCCAGATCTACGGCCAGGGCGAGAGCCCCATGACCATCACCGCCATGGACCGCGACATGCATCGCCGTTTCGCCGCCGATCCCGCCCTCGCCCACCGCCTGGAGTCGGCGGGCGTGCCGCAGGTGGTGTGTCGGGTGGAGGTGTGGGACACGGACGGGCGACCCCGTCCCCCGGGCGAGATCGGCGAGATCGTGGTGCGCGGGCCCTCCGTGGTGCCGGGCTATTGGCGCGATCCCGAGGCCACCCGCCGGACCATGGGCGACGGCTGGCTGCGCACGGGCGATCTCGGCTGCTTCGACGCGGACGGTTTCCTCTACATCAAGGACCGGGCCAAGGACCTGATCATCTCCGGCGGCGCCAACATCTATCCGCGGGAAGTGGAGGAGGTGCTGCTGCGCCATCCCGCCGTGCGGGAGGTGGCGGTGGTGGGACTGCCCGACCGCGAGTGGGGGGAGCGGGTGGTGGCCTGCGTGGTGGCGGCGCCGGGAACCACGGCGGCGGAGCTGGAGCGCCACTGCCTCGAGCACATGGCCCGCTACAAGCGCCCGCGCCGCTGGGTGTTCCTGGACGCGCTGCCCAAGAGCGCCTACGGCAAGATCCTCAAACGCGAGCTGCGGGCCCGGCTCCTGGCTTCAGGAGAGGGCGGCGGCGAGACGGGCGGCGAGGGCCGACGCGGGGACCAGCAGCCACACGGGCAGCACCCGCACGGCGAGTAGGGCGGCCAGCGCCAGCGGGAGCCCCGCCGGCGCGTCGAGCGCCCGCGGCAGCACCGGGTCCAGCAGCGCCGCCAGCAGCAGCCCCACCACCGCCGCCTCGATCCCGGCCAGCGCCCGCACCACGGGCCGGTGGCGACGCAGGGCGGCCAGCAGCGGCAGGCCCGCCGCCACCAGCAGCAGCGAGGGCAGATAGACGGCGACCAGGGCCACCAGGGCGCCGGCGGGCCCGCCGCCCGTCGCCACCATCCCCAGATAGGCGGCGAGGCTCACGAGGGGGCCGGGTACCGCCTGGGCGAGGCCGTAACCGGCGAGGAACAGGGGCTCGGGGACCAGTCCCGGCGCCACCACCTCGTTGGCGAGGAGCGGCAGCACCACGTGGCCGCCGCCGAAGACCAGGGCGCCGGCACGGTAGAAGCGGTCGGCCAGCACCGCGAGGGGGCCGCCGGAACGGGCCGCGAGCGGCAGCAGCACCAGCAGCAGCAGGAACGTACCGAGCCACGGCAGCGCCCGCCGCGCCCGACCCCCGTCGGCGGGCACCGCCTCCTCTCCCCGGGGCGGCAGCCACGCGCCGGCGACGGCGCCGGTGGCCAGCGCCAGCATCTGGCCGGTGGTCCCGCCGAGGACGCCCGCCAGCACCGCCGCCGCGATCACCAGGGCGAGCCGGCGGCCGTCGTCCCGAAGCGGCCACAGCATCCGCCCCCAGGCATCCACCACCACCGCGAGGGCGGCGATCTCGAGCCCGTCCAGCCAGGGGCGGGCGGCCTCGGGATCGAGGCGCAGCGCGAGGACGCCGGCCGCGGCCATCACCGTCGCCGCCGGCAGGACGAAGCCGAGCCAGGCGGCGAGCAGGCCCGCGAACCCCGCCCGGCCGTGGCCGATGGCCATGGCCACCTGGCTGGAGGCGGGCCCCGGCAGGAGCTGGGCGAGGGCCGTGTATTCGGCGAAGCGGCGCCCGTCCAGCCAGCCCAGATCCTCCACGAAACGGCGGCGAAAGAGGGCGAGATGGGCGACGGGACCGCCGAAACCCACGAGACCGAGGCGCAGGAACTGGAGGAAGACCTCCCCCACCGGTCCGGCCGTCACGCCCTTCCTCTCCGCCGACGTCGCCGTCCGCCGAAGCACGTCGACCGTATCTTGACCTTCCCCCTGGAGGAACGCCCACCTCCCGGGCGGAGCGACGGAGAGGACCCCCGATGCCATCCGCCATGTCCCGTCCCCGGATCCCGTGGCGTCCGGCCGTGGCCACGGCCCTCCTCGCCATGGTGGCCGCACCCGCCCTCGCGGGCCCGGTCTATCTGCCGCTGGGCAATGCCGACCGCCTGGCCGTCGTGGATCACGCCAGCGGTGAGGTGCGACGGATACTCGCGGATCTGCCCGCCCCCCACGGGGCGGCGCTGACGCCGGACGGCACCACCCTCGTGGTGGGGAGCTTCGCCGAACGGGAGGCGGACACGATGCCGCCGCGCCCGGCCGGCGTCGATCCGGCGGCCCACGCCCGTCACCATGCGAAGAAGCCCGCGGACGACGCGGGTGTGACCACTATCTCGCTGCTGGATCCCGCGACGGGCGAGGTGAGGCGGCGCGTCGACCTGGCGGGCGCGGTCCATCACGTGGCGGTGGATCCCTCCGGCCGCTGGGCGGCGTTCACCCATCCCGGCTACGGTCGGGCGAGCGTCGTCGACCTCGCCGGCGGCGAGGCGGTGCTGCGGATCCCCACGGGCGAGGGCCCCAACTATCTCGTCTTCTCGCCCGACGGCCGGCGCCTCTATGTGGGCAATTCCGGTGACGACACCGTCACGGTCCTGCGGGTCGGCACGTGGACGGTGGCGGGACGCTTCCGTCTGCCCGTGGCCCCCGGTCACATGGCCCTCTCCCCCGACGGCGGCCGGCTCTACGTGGCGGATGCCGCCGGCGGCACCGTGCTGGCGGTGGCCACCGAGGACGGTGCCGTGCTCGCCCGCCGGGATCTGGGCGAGGCCCTGCACGGGCTCGCGCTGGCCCCCGACGGCGGCACCGTCTTCGTCGCCGTCACCGGCGGCGATCGGCTGGTGGCACTGGATGCGGCGGACCTGACGGTCCGGGAGGAGCGACGTTTCGCCGCCCCCTATCACGTGACGGTGGTGACGGACGGCGGGCGGCTCATGGTCTCGAGCGCGGCCGAACCGGTGCTCCACGTCTGGGATCTCGGAGATCTCGACCATGTGGCGGCGGTGCGGCTGGACGGCATCGGCCATCAGGCGGCCCACCTCTGAGGAGGGTGACGCCACGCCCCGCGCCCCTCATCCCCCGCCCATCCCTTCCCCGTCCCGCCGGCGCGGCGGCAGCGTCGGATGCGGTCCGGCGACGACGGGGAAGGTGGTGAGCGTGCCGTCGGCAGCCAGGCGGTGGAGGAGGGCCGCCGGCGGCTCCGCCACGAAGCGGCGCACGCCTTCCCGGTCCAGCATCTCCTCGGCGCAGGTGAAGGCGGTGGAGGGCGCGGTGAGGAGCGGCGCACCGGCGAAGCGGGCGACGGCGAAGCGGTGGAGGTGGCCGGCGAGGACGGCGCGAAGCCGCGTATCCGCGGCGGCCACCGTCTCCTCCAGCGCCGCGCCGTCCACGAGACCGATGCGGTCCATGTGGGGGAGCCCCAGCGCCCGCGGCGGATGGTGGAGAGCGAGCAGCACCGGCTCCGCCGTGGCCGCGAGGCGTTCGGCGAGCCAGCGGCGCTGATCCTCGCCCACCTCGCCGTCGAGTCGACCCGGCATCAGGGTGTCGAGGCCCAGCAGGCGCACGGGACCCACCGGCAGGTCCAGCAGCAGTCGCCCGTCGCGGTGCACCCGTCCGGGGACGTCGGGAAAGGCGGCCGTCAGCAGGGTGCGGTCGTCGTGGTTGCCGGCGAGCGGCAGCACCGGCACCCCGAGATCCGCGAGGGCCCCGGCCAGGAAGGCATAGGCGGCGGGATCCTCCTCGCCCACCAGATCCCCTGTCACCAGCACCAGATCCGGCCGCGGCCCGTGCCGCCCGACATGCGCCAGAAGGCGCAGCAGGCGGGCGTTGGCGTCGAGGACATCCCACAGCAGCCGCCCGGGAACGGTGACGTGGGGATCGGAGATCTGCAGCAGCCACATGGCCGCGGATCAGGAGGGGGCCAGCAGCCACAGCAGGATCAGCACCAGCACCACCACCCCCACGAGCCAGGGCAACGGCCGCTGGTACCAGGCGAGGGGCGCCTCGGCCGGCGGGGGCGGTGGCGCCGCCGGTGCCGCCTCGGGCGCGGTTTCGGCGGCGGGCGCCGCTTCGGCGGCCGCGGGCCGCGCCGCCTCGCCCACGATCTCGGCGAAGCGGGCGAAGAAGGCGTCGGCCATCTTCCTGGCGGTGCCCTGGATCAGCCGCGAGCCGATCTGGGCGAGCTTGCCGCCGACGCTGGCTTCGGCGCGATAGCGCAGCACCGTGACGCCGTCCTCCTCCGCCAGCTCCACCCGCGCCCGGCCGCGGGCGAAACCGGCGGCCCCGCCCTTGCCCTCGCCCACCAGCACGTAGCTCCGGGGAGGATCCAGTTCGGTGAGCTGCACCCGGCCGGTGAACCGGGCCCGGACGGGCCCCACCTGGGCCAGCACCCGCGCCTCGAACTCGGTGTCGGAGATCCGTTTCATCTCCTCGCAGCCGGGGATGGAGCGGCGCAGGATCTCGGGATCGTTGAGGGCCTCCCACACCCGCTGGCGCGGGGCCGGGATACGGTACTCGCCGGTGAATTCCATGCCTCGCCTCCCGCCGGGACGGTCGCCGTGCGGCTGGATACCCGGCCGCCCGGGCGCTGTCGAGGGACGGGCCCCCGGCGGTGCCGGCTTGCGGCGCGCCCGCGGCGGACCTAGCTTGCAGTCGGGCCGGCGTAGCTCAATCGGCAGAGCACCCGCCTTGTAAGCGGGGGGTTGGGGGTTCGACTCCCTCCGCCGGCACCGATGCCGGCCGTTCCGCGTGCCGCGGGCGGCGGAGGTCAGGATCCCAGCAGCTGCCACAGGGAGCGCGCCGTCACCTCGAGACCGACGGCGACGGCGGCGAGACCGGTGGCGGTGCGGAGGGCGCGGGCGAGACGGGTGGTGCGGCGCGCCGACCAGCCGAGGGGGAAGGCCAGCACCAGGCTCAGCAGCCCCATGCCGAGGATGGACCCGACTCCGAACAGGGCCATATAGCCGAGCGCCGACGGCAGCGAGCCGGTGGTCCCCGCCACCAGCACCACCAGCGGTCCCGAACCGGCGAGGCCGTGGAGGAGTCCCACGGCGAAGGCGCGCCAGGGCGGACCCGGCGGGTGTTCGTGACGATGATGGGCGGGATCGTGGGGCCCCCGTTCGCCCGCATGGCTGTGGAAGTGCAGATGCCAGCGGCCGTCGCCGTGGTGGTGGAAATGGGCATGGATGCGTTCCGCCCGCAGGCGCCGCAGCACCGCGAGACCAAGCCAGGCCACCACCAGCCCCACCGCCAGGTCCACCCACAGACCGAAGCGTTCGGAGAGCGCCCAGCCGAAGGCCACCGCGCCGCCGCTCACCAGGAACAGGATGGCGGTGTGGCCCACGCCCCAGAACACGCCGTACTGGACGATGCGCCTCCGGCGCCGCTCGCGGCTCGCCAGCGCCGCCACCGCCGCCACGTGATCCGCCTCCAGCGCGTGGCGCAGACCGGTCAAGAGGCCGAGGAGGAGGAGGCTCCAGGTCACCGCCCCACCTCCCCGTCGAGGAGCACCCGCGGCGCCCGGGCGCGGATCCGCCGGTGGCGCTCCTCCAGCCAGCCGATGAGCCCCTCGAGACCGGTCCCGTCGGGGGCGCAGATCTCCATCCAGGGGCATCCCGGGGCCACCGCGTCCAGGGCGGCCGCGAAGGCGTCGCGGTCGAAGCCCAGAGGCCCCAGGAGATCGGCCTTCGCCAGCAGGACCAGATCGGCCGAGCGGAAGATATGGGGATATTTGAGGGGCTTGTCCTCGCCCTCGGTGGGCGAGGCCAGCACCAGACGCACGCTCTCGCCAAGATCGAAGAGGGCCGGGCAGACCAGATTGCCCACATTCTCGATCATCAGCCACGATCCCGCCGTCGGTGCCAGTTCGGCCACCGCACGGGCCACCATGGCGGCGTCGAGATGGCAGCCGGTGCCGGTGTTGACCTGGACCACCGGCGCCCCGGCCGCGCGGATCCGGGCGCCGTCGCGATCGGTGGCCTGATCGCCCTCGACGACGAAGACGGGGACCCGCGGCCCGAGGCGCGGGACGAGCGCCTCCAAGAGGGTCGTCTTGCCGGCCCCGGGGCCGCCCAGAAGGTTGACCGCGAGGATCTCGCGTCCGGCGAAGAAGGCGCGGTTGCGCGCCGCCAGCCGGTCGTTCTCGGCGAGAATGCGGGCCTCCAGCCGTTCCTCGGGACCGGAGGTCCCGTCGGAGGCGTTCGCGACGTGCCGATGCTCCGGAGGATGGGGATGGTGGTGGTGAGGGTGGGGGTGATGGGAGGGACGATCCTCTTCCCCCACCCCCGCGCCCGGCCGCCGGATCACCGCCTCTCCCTCGCCACAGCCGCAGTGCCCGCACATGATCCATCTCCTCCCTCCGCCGGAGCGGCGCCGGCTCCGGCCTCCACCAGTTCGAAGCCCGTCACCAGCAGCTCTTCGCCGGTCAGCCGCCGGAACCGCCGACTGCCGCAGGGACAGGGGGTGAAGGGGGCATCCTGGACGAATTCGGCCCCGCAGGCGAGACACGACGCCCGTCCCTCCGGTTCCTCGACCACCAGCTCCGCGCCCTCCACCACCGTGCCCTCCGCCACCAGGGGGAAGCAGAAGCGCACGGCGTCCACCATGACGCCGGCGAGACGGCCGATGCGCAGGTGCACCCGCCGCACCCGGCGACCGCCGGCGCGTTCGGCGACGATGGCGACGATGCTGCGGGTGAGGGCGAGTTCGTGAATCTCAGCAGATCCTCGGCAGCTGGTCCCCGATCAGCATGTCGACGATGCGACGGCCCCCGAAGGCGGTGTGCATCACCACGCGGCCCGGCCGTCCCTCCACCACGCGTCCCACCAGGCGGCCGCCGGCGCCGTCGGGATGGGCGGCGAGGGCCTCTTCCAGCCGTTCCGCGTCCTCCGCGGCCACCACCCCCACGAGCCGCCCCTCGCAGGCGAGATAGAGGGGATCGAGGCCCAGGATCTCGCACACGCCGCGCACCTCCTCCCGCACCGGCAGGCTTTCCTCGTGGATCTCGAAGGCGAGGCCCGAGGCGCGGGCCAGCTCCACCACGGTGGTGGCGAAGCCGCCGCGGGTGGGATCCCGCAGACAGCGCAGACCCGGCACCGCGGCGCGGAGATGGCGGACCAGATCCCACAGGGGCGCGCAGTCCGAGCGCACCTCGACCTCGAGCGCCATCTCGCCCCGCGCCACCATCACCGCGGCGCCGTGGTCGCCGAGGGGTCCCGAGACGAACAGCCGGTCGCCGGGGCGGATGCGATGCGGTCCGAGGTCGCGATCCGGCGGGATCACGCCGAGGCCGGTGGTGGTGACGAAGAGACCGTCGCAGGCCCCGCGCGGGACCACCTTGGTGTCGCCGGTGACGACCGTCACGCCGGCCTCTTCCGCGGCGGTCCGCACCGAGCGCAGCACCCGCTCCACGAGCGCGAGTTCGAGGCCCTCCTCCAGGATCAGGGCGAGGGCGAGGGCCCGCGGCTCGGCGCCGCCCACGGCGAGATCGTTGACGGTCCCGCAGACGGCGAGGCGGCCGATGTCGCCCCCCGGGAACACGGGAGGCTGCACCACGAAGCCGTCGGTGGTGAGGGCGAGGCGGGCGCCCGCCTCGAGCGGGCCGGGATCGAGCCGCGCCTGGTCGTCCATCCGGGCCAGTTCCCCGTCGCCCAAGGTCGGCACCACCAACGCCTCCAAGAGCTCGTGCATGGCCTTGCCGCCGCTGCCGTGGGCGAGGGTGACGCGGCCCGCCGCCACCTCGAACAGGCGGCGTCGGCGTTCGGCGAGCAGATCGCGGTGATCGCTCACGCGCGTGCCTCCATCACACGGTCGAGATCCCCGTATTGATACCAGGCGGCGCAGGCCCCCTCGGAGGAGACCATGAGGGCGCCGAGCGGGGTCTCGGGCGTGCAGGCGGTCCCGAACACCTTGCACTGCCAGGGCTTGAGCACGCCCTTGAGGACCTCGCCGCACTGGCAGGAGCGGGGATCGGCGATCTTGAGGGCGGGAATCGAGAAGCGCCGTTCGGCATCGAAGCGCGCATAGGCGTCCCGGATGCGCACGCCGGAATGGTCGATGGAGCCGAGCCCGCGCCACTCGAAGAATTCCCGCAGCTCGAACACCCGCTCGATGGCGGCGAGGGCGGCGCGATTGCCTTCCTCCCGTACCACACGGTGGTACTGGTTCTCCACCCGCGGACGCCCCTCGCGGATCTGCACCAGTACCCGCCAGAGGGCATGCAGGATGTCGAGCGGCTCGAAGCCCGCGATGACCACCGGCCGCCCGTAGACCTCGGGAATGAAGCGGTAGGGCCGGGTCCCGATGACGGCGCTCACGTGGCCGGGGCCGAGGAAGCCGTCCAGCTGCATGTCGGGACTGTCGAGAATGGCCTTGATGGTGGGAATGATGGTGATGTGGTTGCAGAAGACCGAGAAGTTGCGGATGCCCTCGCGCTCCGCCTGGAGGATAGTGAGGGCGGTGGCGGGCATGGTGGTCTCGAAGCCGAGTCCGAAGAAGACCACCTCCCGGTCGGGATGGCGGCGGGCGATGGCCAGCGCATCGAGGGGCGAATAGACCATGCGCACGTCGGCGCCTTCCGCCTTGGCCTGCAGCAGGCTCTTGCGCGAGCCCGGCACGCGCATGGCGTCGCCGAAGGTGGTGAAGATCACCCCCGGGGTCTCGGCCAGGGCCACGCAGTCGTCCACCCGCCCCATGGGCAGCACGCACACCGGGCAGCCGGGACCGTGCACGAGCTCGATCTCTTCGGGCAGCATGCCCTCGATGCCGAACTTGAAGATGGCATGGGTATGCCCGCCGCAGACCTCCATGATGGAGAGGGGGCGCTCGCGGCAGGTGGGAATGTCGGCCACCAGACCCTCGATCGCGGCGACAAGCCGCCGTGCCCTTTCCGGGTCGCGGAATTCGTCCACGAACTTCATGACCGTTCTCCCGCCGCCGCATCGCCGCCGCGCCGATGGTCGGCCAGCAGCGTGTGCACGAGATCCCAGAGGATGTGGTAGATGGTGACGTGGGCCTCCTGCACCCGGTGGATGCTGTCGGTTTCCACCACGAGACAGTGGTCGAGGCCGAGCCGCGCCATCTCGCCCCCGGTGTGGCCGGCGAGGCCGATGGTCTTCAGACCGAGCCGCTTCGCCTCGCGGAAGGCGCGCACCAGATTGGGCGAGTTGCCGCTGGTCGAGAGGCCGATCAGGGCATCGCCGGGGCGGGCCTGGGCGATGAGCTGACGGGCGAAGACGTGTTCGTAGCCCACGTCGTTGGCGACCGCGGTGATCATGGTGCGGTCGCAGCTGAGATCGACGGCGGTGAGGGCCGGGCGGCCGGCGGTGATGGGATGGAGGAATTCCACCGCCACGTGGGCGGCATCGCAGGCCGAGCCGCCGTTGCCCATGGCGAACAGGCGCCCGCCGCCCCGGAAGACCTCGGCGAGGGTGCGGGCACAGGCCACCACCGCCTCGGCGTTGCGGGCGAAGAACGTCTCGATCACCCGCAGATGGTGGGCGCTCTTCTGGCGGACCGACTCCACCAGTGCCGCCTCGAGGGCGGCGGGGTCCTGCCGGCGCCCGTGGAGGAAGGGATAGAGACCGGACAGCGCGTCCTCGGACATGGCCCCACTCCCTAGCTGCCGCTCGCCCGCATGGCGGCGAGTTCCTCCTGCACCTCGCCCAGCTCCTCCAGCACGGCGAGGGTGGCGCGCGCCTCCTCCTCGCCGATGCGGGCGAGGGCGAAGCCCACGTGGACCAGCACCCAGGCGCCGACGCAGGTCTCGGGTGCTCGGTCCGGTTCGACGACACAGGCGAGGCTCACCTCCCGTCGGGTCCCCGCGATCTCCACGAGGCCCAGACGCCGTTCCGCGTCGGTGATGGCCACCACCCTGCCGGGAATGCCGAGACACATGGTTCATCCCTCCGCGATGAGCCGGGCCGCCGCGGCCGCCAGCTGGCCGAGGGCGAGGCCCCCGTCCCCGGCCGGCACCGCCCGCGGCAGCAGGACCTCGAGACCCCGTCCCGCGAGATCCGCCACCACCGCCTCGGTGAGCAGACGGTTGTGGAAACAGCCGCCGGAGAGGGCCACGTGACGGAGACCGTGGGCCGCCGCCAGATCGGCCGCGAGATCGGCGAGGGTGGCGGCGAGGGCCCGGTGGAAGCGGTGGGCGAGGCGGGCGGGATCGGTGCCGCACGCGAGGCCCGCCAGGAGGTCCCTCCACAGCGGCGCCGGGTCGAGCCGCCACAGATCGCCTTCCCGCACGAGGCGGAGCCGCGGCGGCGGTTCCTCCCCGCCGCGGACACCCGCCGCCAGCGCCTCCAGCCACATGGCGGCCTCCCCCTCGTAGGCCTGCCGGTCGTGGGGAAAGCCGAGCAGGGCCGCCGCCGCGTCGAACAGGCGGCCGGCGGAACTGGTCCGCGGGACGGGGATCCGGCCGTCCAGCAGCGGGGCGAGGCGGGCCGATTCGGCGGCGAGACGGCGCCGCAGCGCCTCCGGCAGGTGCGTCGGGACGGTGGCATCGAGGACGTGGAGATGGGCCGTCAGCATCCGCCGGGGCTCGCGGGCCGCCCGCTCGCCGCCGGGCATGGGCACGGGCCGCAGGCTCCCGACACGCCGCGGCGCGCCGAGATCGCCGACGAAGACCTCGCAGCCCCAGATCGTCCCGTCCTCGCCCCAGCCGGTGCCGTCCAGCACGAGCCCGACCGCCGCCGCGCCGGGACCGAAGCCGTGCTCCGCCAGCACGGCGGCGAAGTGGGCCGCGTGATGCTGGACCTCCACCACCGGCACGCCCAGCTCCCGCGCCAGCTCCTCGCCGAGGGCGCGGCCGCGGTAGCCGGGATGGCGATCGATCACCACCGCCCGCGGCCGGAAGCCGAACAGCCGGAAGAACAGCTCGCGGCTCTCCCGCCATGCCTCCTCCACCCGGGCATCGGCGAGATCGCCGTGGTGGGACGAGAGGACGGCGGCACCCTCCACCAGGAGACCGAAGCAGTTCTTGAGATCGCCGCCCACCGCGAAGAGCGGCGGTGCGGCGGCGAGCCGGGGATGGAGGTGGATCGGCTCCGGCACCCAGCCACGGGCGCGCCGCAGGAGCATGGGTGCGCCCGCCACCGTCCGCACCACCGAATCGTCGACGCGGTTGGCGATGGGGCGATCGTGCAGGAGGAAGACGTCAGCGATCGCGGCGAGACGGACCCGCGCCTCCTTCTCGTCGATCACCTGCGGTTCGTCGGAGAGATTGCCGCTGGTCATCACCACCGGCACCTCCAGCCGCCGCATCATCAGGAGATGCAGCGGCGTGTACGGCAGCATGAAGCCCAGAAGATGGAGGTCCGGTGCCACCTCCGGCGGCAGCCGCTCCGATCCCGCCGCCTCCAGCAGCACGATGGGCGCCCGGGCGCCGGCCAACAGGGCCTCCTCCCGCGCGGACAGGCGGGCGTAGCGGCGGATGACGGCGGGATCGCGGGCCATGAGGGCGAAGGGCTTGCGGTCGCGACGCTTGCGCGCGCGCAGCCGGCGTACCGCCGCCGCGTCGGTGGCGAGACAGGCGAGATGGAAGCCGCCGAGACCCTTGACGGCGACGATGAAGCCGCGCCGCAGCAGTCCCGCCACCGCGTCGACGGGGTCGAGCTGGCTGAAGGCGTCGAAGGGCACGGCGCCGCCGTCCGGTCGCTCCAGCCAGGCGCGGGGACCGCAGGCGTGGCAGGCGGTGGGCTGGGCGTGGAAACGGCGGTCGGCGGGATCAGCGTACTCGCGTGCGCAATCCCCGCACATGGGGAAGGCGCGCATGGTGGTGCGGGCGCGGTCGTAGGGAATGCCCTCGAGGATGGAGAAGCGCGGTCCGCAGCGGGTGCAGTTCAGGAAAGGATAGCGGTAGCGGCGGTCGAAGGGATCGGTCAGTTCGCGGGCACAGTCCGGACAGAGGGCGGCATCGGGCGGCACCACCGGCCGCGGGCCGCCGCCGGCGTCGCTGGTCTCGATGCGGAAGTCGTCGGCTTCCAGCGTCGCGAGCTCCTCGCGCTCCACCGCCTCGACGCGGGCGAGGGGCGGTGCCTCGCGGCGCAGGCGCTCGACCAGCGCCGAAAGGGCGGGCGCCGGTCCGGCCGCCTCCACCACCACGCCGTCGCCCTCGTTGCGCACCCGCCCCACCAGGCCCAGTTCGCGGGCGATGCGCCAGACGGTGGGACGGAAGCCCACCCCCTGCACCACCCCGCGCACCCGCAGGCGCACGGCCAGAGAGGAGGGGGAGGTGGCGGGCGCGCTCATGACGCCAGCTCCCACAGCAGGACCCGATCGTTCCCGGTATCGGCGACGGCCAGCCGGCGGCCGCGATGGGAAAGCCCGTAGGGCCAGCACAGGCTGTCACGGGCGGGCGGGCGCCAGCGATTGTCGCCGCGGGATGAGGCATCCGGCTGGCCGGCGAGGGCGAGGGCGGCGCTCCCGGAAGGCGCGTCGGCGGCGAAGGCCAGCAGCCGGGAGTTGGCGGTGTCCGCCACCACCAGCCGTCCGTCCGCCAGGACCGTCAGGGCGTAGGGCATGGCCAGCGTCGCGGGGCCGGGCTCGTTCCGTCCGCGGTTGTGGCCCTCGGAGACCATGTCGGGCTGGCCCAGCACCCGATCGCAGGGCGCCCCGTCGCGGTCGGGAATCCGATCCCAGATCATGATCCGGCTGGTGCCGGCATCGGCCACGAACAGCCGTCCCTCCGTCACCCAGACGGCGTGGGGCCAGCGCATGCCCACGGCATCCAGGCCGCGGCCCGCCGCCTCGTCCCGGGCCCGGGGATGGGGCTGGCCGAGCACCAGGTCCGCCTCCCGCCGGGGCGAGTCGGGCGGGCGGGTCCACATGAGCACGCGCCGATTGCCGGCGTCGGCGACCCACAGCCGTCCCTCCCCGTCGAGATGGAGCCCGCACGGCCAGTGCAGGGTGGTGCCGTCGGGAGTCGATCCGCGATTGGGGAGATCGCCGTCGAAGCGCTCCTGCCCCAGGAGCCCCTCGGGCATGCGGTCGGGCCGGTCGGGCGGGCCCGCGAAGACGAGGATGCGGTGGTTGAAGGAATCGGCCACGAACAGCCGGCTCCCGTCGCCCGCCAGCCCCACCGGCAGCCGCAGCCCCCGCGGGCCCACCTCGCCGCCGCGGTTGGGACGCTCCTCCCGGGGACCGGCCTGCCCCCACCAGCCGTCGGCGGGCCGTCCGTCGGCCGCGGGATCCTCCCACAGCAGCAGCCGGTGGTGACCGCTGTCCGCCACCAGGAGGCGCCCGTCGGCGAGCCACAGCACCCCGCGGGGGCCGAAGAGGGTCCGGAGGTCGGCGGCCACCGGCCCCACCGGCGCATCCGGCAGCCGCCCCAGGATCACCCGGGCGCCCTCCGGATCCAGCAGCGGCGGCAAGGTGGGACTCGCCCGGGGCGGTCGCAGGGTCACCCTCATCCCGGACCTCCCGTCCGCACCTCGACGCGATCGCCCACCAGCCGCACCGCCCGGACCTCAAGCTGCACCTCCGGCACCGTCAGACATTCGCCCGAGCGCAGGTCGTAGCGGAAGCCGTGGTGGGGGCAGACGAGGACGCCGTCACGCACCTCGCCGCCGGCGAGGGGGAGGCCGAGATGGGCGCAGGCGTCGACGAAACAGCTCACCACCGGCCCGGTGCGGGCGAGGATCAGCCGCTCGCCGCCCACTTCCCGGAGGAGGATGCCGCCTTCCGGGATCTCCTCGAGGCGGCCCGCCGGATGCCAGGTCCCGTCGCCGGCGGCGAAGGGGCTGGTGAAGGCCGGCCGCGGGTCGCCGCCGCCACCGGCCGCGACCTGTTCGATGCGGGTGATCTCCGGACAGTGGGCCTCGATGGCCTTCCGGACGCCGGCATAGAAGGTGAGGGTGGATGCGGGACAGCCGTCGCAGTTGCCGAGGAAGCGCAGCCGCACCCGATCCGGCGGGATCACCTCCACCAGCTCCACGTCGCCGCCGTGGCCGCGCAGCATCGGGCGCACCGACTCGAGCGCCGTCTCCACCCGCTCCTGCAGCGACGGCCGGAGGACGCCGAGGCGCCGGAGAGCGGCGTAGACGAAGGGATCGGCGACGAGTTCGCGCAGCCGCTCGCGACAGGCGGCATCCTCCCGCAGACCGCGGATCAGCCGGGTCACCGCCTCGCGATAGAAGCCCTCCACGGAATCGCGCCAGCGTCGGGCGAGCCGCCCCGGGGCGTCGCCGACATCGGCGAGGGCCGCCTCGAGCGCCGCCAGCTCCTCCAGCGTTCGCCGCAGTTCGCCCCCGTTCACCCCTCACCTCAACGGTACTTGAGGTCCCGGAACAGCCAGGGCTGGGCGAAACCGCCCGCGAAGCCGGCCGACGCCGCCGCCAGCCACGGCGGCAGTCCCGCGAGGACCAGCACCAGGAACAGTACGGCGGTGAAGAGGATGCCGAGGCCCAGCATCCGGAAAACCGCCCCGTAGTCCTGGAACAGTTGTCCCCGGAAGAACAGGATCATGCTCTGTTTGGCCATCTCCCACATGGGCGCCTCCGTTCCGGATCAGATCAGGGCGTAGAGAACGAGGCCCACCACCACGCCGGTGGTGCCGGCCAGGGGGCCGTAGAAGGCCCCCATCATGGCCGCCAGTTCGCGTCCGAGATCGCGGGCGGCGAGGACCATGCCGCCGACGGCGCCCCCGACGACGGACGCGACGAGACCGGCGATGAACGCCACGAGGACACTGGCCACGGTCACGACATCCCTCCTCCGTCTCCGTTCGGCGGCGGATCCTCCGCCGCCCCATTGCCGCGTGCGCGCACCTCGCGCAGCTCGTCCAGCAGTTCCGCCACCGCCGCCGCCCGTGCCGTCTCGCCGTGGGCGGTGAAGAGGGCGTGCGCCTCCGCCAGCAGACGGGCCGCCTCCCGGCGACGGCGGGGATTGCCCGCCTCCGGCCGTTCGGGATCGTCGGGCAGGGCGAGGAGGCATTGCGCCAGGTTGGCGACGGTATTGGCGTATTCCACCGGCGCCCGCTCGCGGTCGCGGACCCGCAGGGCGGCCCGATAGGCCTCGAGCGCCCGCAGACGATTGGCCAGCGGATGGCCGCTCCGGACGCTCTGGAGCGCATTGCCGAGATTGTTCTGCAGCATCGCCCATTCGCGGGGATGGGCCCGGGGATCCAGGGCGGCGAGGCCGGCCTCGAAGCACTGCACGGCGAGGGCCTCGCGCATGCCGCCGGCGGTGTCGGCGAAGGCCATGGCGAGAAAGGCGGTGGCCAGATTGTTCTGGAGCAGGGCGAACTCGCGGGGATGGCGTTCCCGGTCGAACACCCGCAGGGCCCGCTGATAGGCCGCCACGGCCTCGCGCAGGGCCACCCGTCCCGAGTTGGCCAAGGCGTGGAGGACCACGCCCAGGAGCATGTCGAGATCGGCCCGCTCCTCCGCATCGCCCTCCCGTTCCAGCACGGGACGGGCCTCCACCAGCAGATCCCGGGCCGCCTCGAGGGCGGCGATGCCGCCGTCGGGGAGTTCGCGCAGGACCGCCGCCAGTTGCACCCGCACCCGGGCGGCGGCGAGCGGTCGCCCGGATCCGGCCAGCTCCAAGGCCCGCTCCAACAGCCGCCGCGCCGCCAGCAGATCCTCCCGCCGCCGGGGACGATCGCGCAGTTGACGCGCCAGCTCCACCAGCATGGCGATGCGTTCCTCGATGTCGTGGTCCGCCTCCTCCACCATGCGCAGAGCGGCGGTCACCGTGGCGGCGACACGGTCCATGGCGGCGATGTCCATCCCTCCCGTGACCCGGACGAAGCGAATCCATCACAAGAACAGGAACGAGTCAATCGAATTTTCGATATGAAAAGAAAGTTTGCATCTGAATCCCGTCAAACATCTTGACGGAACGATTCGAAGACATGCCGCGCGACATAGGCCGCCCGCTCCGGACGGAAGTCGAAACGCAGCGATCGGAGACCGGGAGCGGCCGGCGGGTTGCGGCGGAAGAAGTCCGCCGCATCCAGGACCCGGTCGCCGCGGGCGTTGCGCCGCTTGAGGAGGAATCCCCCATGGGCGGCATCCCGCAGGGGGATCAGCCACAGATCCGTCCCTTCCCGCAGAAGGGCGCAGCTCGCCACCGCCTCCAGTCCGGCCGCGCGCACCGCCTCGGCGGAGAAGCGCAGCCGCCCGTCCACCAGTTCGCCCGCCAGGGCCCCGGCACTCATCGGCCGCCGTCCCCCTCGATCCGGGCGGCGAGGCGGGCCACGAGGCGCGCCACCGCCCCCGCCACCGCCGGCGACAGCTCCGTCCCATAGTCGAGCCGGGCGGCCTCGATCAGATGGACGCGGACCTCGGCGGGGAAGGCGTCACCCAGCAGTCGGCGCCCCACGTAGAGGGCATGGGGCCAGCGGAAGTCGTGGAGGCCGCCGCCGGGGGGCGGGGCCTCCGCCGCCTCCTCTCCCGGCAGCTCGAAGAGGGTGCCGGGGGGGCTGCCGGAGACGGTGGCGTCGACGATGTCGAGGCGGCGGGCCCCGCGCATCCCGTAGACCACCGCCATGCCGTCGGTTCCGGCATCCAGCAGACGCACGCCGGCCCGCGCACCGAGGCGCGTCCGCAGGGCCGCGATCACCGCCGGGCCGGCGCCGTCGTCGCCCCGCACGGGATTGCCGCAGCCGATCACCACCCACACGGGCGGATCCACCTCAGATGCGCCAGAGGCGACACGACCAGTGCGGCTCCACCGGAACGTCCAGTTCCGGCAGCTCGCACCAGCGGCGGTGGACGAGATAGTACATGCAGGTCTCGCACGCCTGTTCCACGCCGGCGTGCAGCACCGGGTTGAGGGTGAAACCCGCCAGCACCAGCCGCCCCTCGAGATCCCCGCCCCGCGCCCGCAGGGCCTGGATCAGCGTCTGGACCGCCTCGGGCGTGTCGGCACGGGGGCAAACCTCGGTGGCGAGACCGCCCGCCAGCAGATCGTGAATGCGTCGTCGCAGGGCCGACTCGTCCACGCTCCCTCCTCCTCACCGGACGGACGACCGGGACATTCGGATCAGATGCGCCACAGACGGCACCACCAGTCGGGCTCGCACGGCAGCGAGATCTCCGGGATGTCGCACCAGCGGCGATGCACGAGATAGTAGATGCACTCCTGACACCGCTGCTGTTCGGGACCGTAGGGATGATCCAGGAAGCCCGCGATCACCAGCCGGCCCCGGACGTCGTCCGGGTCCAGCGCCCGGAGCTGGTCGAGGATCTCGGCGAACTCCCGTTCGGTGCGGGGAATGGGCTCGGTCTCCGTCTCCAGCCCCGCGGCCAGCAGCTCGGCAATATACCGTCGCAGCGCGTCGGGATCGCGCGGTGGTCTGTCGGACATGGTCCCCCCTCGCCGCCGGCGGGGCGTGCCCCGCCGGCGGCTCCGCGGGTCTCTCCCGAGGGATCCGGTCAGGCGGTCCGGAACCGCGCCAGCTCGCGGCCGGTGCGCCGGTCGTAGGCGTGCACGGTGCACACCAGGCAGGAATCGTAGGACCGGCACACGTGGCCCACCTCCACCGGATCGGCGGGATCGGCGATGGGAGTCCCGATCAGGGCCTCCTCGATGGGGCCACGCTCGCCCGCGTCCGACCGCGGTCCCACGTTCCAGGTGGTGGGCGCGATGATCTGATAGTTCTCGATGCGCCCGTTCTTCACCTCGATCCAGTGGCACAGGGCCCCGCGGATGGCCTCGGTGGCGCCCCAGCCGCGCCCGTCCCGTTCGGTGGGCTTGACGTACCAGGGCTCGTCGAGCCGGAACTCGCGCAGGATCCGCTCGGCCTCGCGATAGAGCTTCACCAGTTCGTGCATCCGGGCGAAGTGGCGGAGCAGCACGCTCGCGCCCCCCATCTTCCGGTACATGTCCAGGACCAGCGGATCCCTGTGCTGCCACGGCTCGCCGTGGTCGCCGCCGGCGACGAGCTGGCGGGCCAGCGGCCCCGCCTCCAGGCGACCGAAATGCTCGTGGCGGACCGCCGTCGCCCAGGAATAGCGCCCATCGGGATCGATGTCCGCCTTGGGCGAGGGGCGGGTGCTGCGATCGAAGGGATGGAGACCCGAGGGCTCGTCGTACCAGGCGCGGCCGATGTCTTCCCGCACCACCGCCTGATCCACCTCGTGGTGGACATCGGCATGGCCGTCGTAGACGCCGCCCTTCATGATGACGGCCTTCGCCCGCCCCTCGATGGTGGGACGCTGGTACTTGTCCTCATGGGGGAGATAGCCCCAGCTGATGTAGCGGCCGTGCCCGCGCCCGTATTTGTCGAGCCCGATGTCCATGCCCATGCGCCAGTAGAGACCGAGGTCGGAATTCGCGTGTTCCGGCTTCTCGTCCAGCCAGGCCAGGAAATCGTCGTAGGAACGGATCTCCTCGTAACGTTCCATGGAACAGCCCAGCCACACGGGCTCGATCCAGTTGGCACGGAAGTACTCGAGGATCGACCAGGCGCGGGTGATGTCGGCCAGGGTGGGCGCGCACATGACGCCACCCGGCACCATGTAGCTGGAATGGGGCCACTGGCCGCCGAACAGGGCGTAGATCTCCACGGGCTTGCCGGAGATGGTCACGCCGATCTCGTAGTGCTTGCCCGTGAACGGGGCCCATCGACGCACGGCCTCTTCGTAGAACTTGCTCCTGGCGTAGTTCTTGTTCGTGAAATCGATGCTGAAGAGCGCATAGTGGTGACGCGGCAGGCTCTGCAGGCTCTCGGTGATCTGCCCCAGATTGCGGGCGAGGATGGCGTTGCGCGGCACCTCCGTCTGCCAAGCGGTATCCACCGCCCAGGCGGCACAGGTCAGATGGGACGCGCCGCAGATGCCGCAGGCCCGCGGGGTGACGATGAGACCCGCCTGCGGGTCCTTGCCCCGCAGGATCACCTCGAGACCGCGGAACAGCTCGGCGCTGGTCCAGGCGTTCACCACCACCCCGTTCTCGATCTCCACGCGCACGTCGAGATCGCCCTCGACCCGGCCCACCGGCGAGATGTCGAGGGTCTGCACCGCTGCCTCGGCCATGTCGCTTCTCCCTCCCGTCCGCTCAGACCACGAAGATGTCCTCTTCCGCCCACTTGGGCGCCGCGGCCTTGGCCGCGACGGTGAGCTTGATGTAGCCGGTCTTGTCGACGCCCTCGGGCAGATCCTTCGGCACGCCCATCACCGTCTGGGTCTTGAACACCGTGCCCGGCGCCAGGTCGAAGAAGGGGAATTCCGGCTCGGTACAGCCGAGACAGGGCATGCCGGCCCGGGTCTTGGAGGACTGCCGGTTCCACAGGATGCGGTTGCAGGGGCTGTGGGTCATGGGGCCCCGGCAGCCGAGATCATAGAAGAGACAACCCTTGCGCTGACCGAACTCGGTGGCCGAGACCTTGTAGGCGAAGTGCATGTTGCGGGTGCAGCCGGTCTGGGTGAAACTGGTGAAGAAGGTCTTCGGCCGCTGGAGATCGTCGAGCGCGATGTCGGCGCCGCGACCGGTGGCCACCGCCACCAGGATCTGCGTGACCCAGTCGGGATGGGCGGGGCAGCCGGGGATGTTGATCACCGGCAGACCCGCCTTCGAACGGAAATCCGCACCGAGGAAACCACCCCGCTGCCGCTTGAGGAACTGGAGGCCGGTGGAATCGGTGGGATTGGGATCGGTGGCGGGAATGCCGCCCCAGGTGGCGCAGTCGCCGATGGCCACCACGTAGCGGGCGGCCCGGGCCAGCTCCGCCACCCAATCCTTCATGGGACGACCGGCGAAGCGGTTCCACGCGCCGGTCCCGTCCGGCCCCCGCACCACCGTGCCCTCGAAGACGAAGATGTCGAGGGGGATCTCGCCCGAGACACAGCCCCGCAGCAGCCGCTGCAGATTGTCGCCGAGTTCCATGCCCAGCGAGGGATGCCAGAGGATGTTGATGCCGAAATCGGTCACCAGATCGCAGGCACTGGGCTCCTCCGCGTTCAGGAACGACATGGTGTTGCCGGAGCAGGCCCCGCCCTGCAGCCAGAGGAGATTGGCCATGACGTCCTCCCTTGCGATGGCGGAACGATTCTGAGCAAGGATCGTGCCATGATCTGGCGGAATGGAAAAGAACGCGACGCCAACGGATTGGCTCGGCGCCCGCCGGTCGGCAGGGGCGTCCTGCCAAGAAACTTTCTGAGCACCGACAAGGGGCTTGGCGGTCAGCCGCGGCGGTTGCCGCAGACCGGACACTCCACCTCGAGGGGATAGCCGTACCAGATGCCGCGACAGCGGCTGCACCAGTGACCGGTCAGCTGGTGCCGGGGAAGGCCGATGCTGCGGGCGAGGCGGCTGGGGCCGAGATCGGCGGCCGCGGGACCACCGGGGCGGGTGCGGGCGAGGGGAAAGCGCAGGACGCGGCCGCCGGACCCGGAAGCGCTCACGAGGCGACGCTCCCGCTGCGCGGCACGAGACCGTAGCGCCGGATCTTGTTGGCGAGTCCGACCCGCGAGAGGCCGAGGTCGGCCGCCGCCCGCGACTGGTTCCAGCGGTGGCGTTCGAGGGCCTCCAGCACCAGCCGCCGTTCCAGACTCTCCACCTTCTCCTTCAGCGTCCGCCCCTCCAGTTCGACGACGCCGCCGCGGGAGGAGCCCGTCGGCCGGACCCGGCGGAGCTCCGGTGACAGCACGCGGCGGGTGACGTAGGCGCCGTCCGGCGTGAGCGCCACCATGCGGCGGACCTCGTTCTCCAGCTCCCGCACATTGCCCGGAAACGGGTAGGCCCGCAAGATCTCGAGCACGTCGCGGGCGATGCCGAGGATGCGCTTGCCGAGACTCTGGCTGTACTTGGCGACGAAGAACTCGGCCAGCACCGGAATGTCCTCGCGCCGCTCCCGCAGGGGCGGGATGGTGATCTCGAAGCCCTTGAGGCGGTAATAGAGATCCTTGCGGAAGCGCCCCTCGCGGACGAGGGTGCGCAGGGGTCGGTTGGTGGCCGCGATGATGCGCACGTCGCAGGCGAGCACCCGGTCGGAACCCAGGGGCTTGACCTCGCCGAACTGGAGGAAGCGCAGCAGGCTCACCTGGAAGGCCGCCGACACGTCGGAGATCTCGTCGAGGAAGACGGTGCCGCCGTCGGCGGCCCGGAACAGGCCGGTGCGATCGGCCACCGCGCCCGTGAAGGCCCCGCGCACGTGGCCGAACAGCTCCGACTGCAACAGCTCGTCGGGGATGCCGCCGCAGTTCTGGACCAGCAGGGGGCTGTCGTTGCGACGGGAATGATGGTGGATGGCACGCGCCAGCAGTTCCTTGCCGGTTCCGGTCTCGCCCTGGATCAGCACCGGCAGGTCCGTGGCGGCCGCCTCGCGCGCCAGCTCGCAGACGGCGGCCATGCGCTCGCTGGCGTAGACCAGCTTGTCGAAATGGTGGTGGTCGCGAGTCCCCTCGGCGGCGAGGGCGAGGGACGGCCAGTCGCCTTGGAGCTTGAGTTCACGGCTCAGCACGCGATGGCGCCGGGCGAGCTCCCGCGTCTCCAGCGCCCGTCGCACCAGCAGACCGATCTGCTGGGGATCGAGGGGCTTGCGGGTGGTCTGATAGATGGCGGCCCGTCTGAGCGCCGCCTCGAGCCCGCCGAGACTCTCGGCCTCCCGGACGAGGATGCGGAGCACGGTGGGATGGGCGAGGCGGAAGCGCTGGAGCACCCCCACGCCGCCCTCCGACCCGAGCACTTCCTCGGCGAAGACCAGATCGACGGCGGTCTCCTCGGCGAGGCGCAGGGCGGAGCGCCCGTCGCGCCGGATCAGCACCCGATAGCCCTCGTCCTCGAGATGGCGACGCACTTCCCCCCATAGCTGGTCGTCGACGACGACCAGCAGCACGGTCCCCATCGGCTCCATCGGCCCGGCCCGGAAAGTTCCTTTTCATCTTGACAAGTGTTCTTTACAGGGCCGCCGGCCGCGGGGTCAAGGCGTTTCGCGGGTGCGGGTGGTGTTCGGGGCGCGTCGGGGGCGGCGTCGCGGGGGATCGGGGGTGGGGCGGGGGTTCTCCGCGTCGGGTGTGGGCC
>Ga0256839_1000070_pt1 | contig 129507 bp, 128 predicted proteins | sample 354166metaG_FD_185968 | JGI IMG/M metagenome (GOLD analysis project Ga0256839, IMG submission 185968) | Hydrothermal vent microbial communities from Mid Atlantic Ridge, Atlantic Ocean - 354-166 | ecosystem: Environmental > Aquatic > Marine > Hydrothermal vents | place: Atlantic Ocean: Mid...
CGTCCTCGGCGGCCGCCCGTTGCGCCTGCTGCAGCGCCCGCCGCATCCAGTAGATGTCGTCAGCCACCGGGTGTATTCCCCGCCCCGCACAAGTCGGCGAGAAAGGAATCAGTCCTTGACCACCGGATTGCCATCGGCCATCCATTTGACGATGCCATGTTTCACATTGTAGACCTTGGCGTAACCCATCTTGCCGCTGAGAAACCGGGACAGCACGCTGGAACGGTTGCCGGTGCGGCAGATGATGACGACCGGATCTTCCGGTTTGATTTCGGAAGTGAAGGTTTCGAAAAACTTCGGATTCTGTCCACCACGGGCATCGAACAAGGTCAGCTTGCGGCTGCCCTCGACCACGCCGGTTTCCTTCCATTCATCAGGCCGGCGGATATCGTAGATGGGCACACCCTCGGCGAGCAGTTTCTTCAGCTGAGCGTTGTCGATGTTGCTGTATTTGGGTTTCTCGATCGCCATCAGCTCGACTTCGAACTTGAGCGTGGAATTGGCAGGAATCAGGCCATTGCCGACCGCGCGGCTGCCATAGGCCAGCTGCGGGGGGATGATCAGCTCCCGCTTCTCGCCCACACGCATGCCGGCAACGCCCTGTTCCCAGCCGGGGATCACGCGCCCGGCGCCCAGCTCGAACTGGATCGGCTGGCCTCGCTCGCGGCTGGAATCGAACTGCTTGCCATCCATCAGCCAGCCGGTGTAGTGGACGGATACGGTATCGCCCGGTTGAGCTTCGGGGCCGCTGCCTTCCTTCAGTGTCTTGACCTGCAGACCGGCTGCCTGGGCCAGCCCCAGATACAGCGCCATGATCCAGAACAGAGTGATGCGTCGCATTGTGTATGCCTCTCGGGTTGCAAAGGTCGATGTGACCGCATGCGGCCATGAAAGTTGCGGAGGATAGCCGATTGCGCCGGGGCTCGCCTTGATCTTTTGCCGTGGATCGAGCAGGCCGGCAAAGCGGCCTCGCCTACCACTGAGCCGTGTTTTCCCTTAGAATACCAGCGCTTCATGCCGGGGTGGCGGAACTGGTAGACGCAGCGGATTCAAAATCCGCCGGTGGCGACACCTTGGGGGTTCGAGTCCCCCCCCCGGTACCAGTTTTGCGGATGGACCGGCCCCGGGGCCGGTTCGCACCGCTTTTTTCAAGCCACGCTTGCCCAGGGATCATCATGAACAGACTCGCTTCTCTCCTTTGCGCCTTCACCCTCGTCCTCGTCAGCGTCCACGCCGCCGCACAGGCCCCGGGCTACCGTTACCAGCCCTATGCCCAGTACCCCAACTACCAGCAACAATCACCGGTGGAGCTGCTTCAGATGGCCATCAATGTGCTGCAGGATTACATCAAGACCGGCAAGTTCAACAATCCGGACGAGGTGGTGGCCTTCCTCGACGCCAATTTCTCGCAGTTTTTCGATTTCGAGCAAATGGCACGCTGGGCCGCCGGCTATCACTATGCGCGCATGAACTCGGCGCAGCGCTATATCTTCCAGACCAACCTCAAGCGCCTGTTCTTCGCCGCCTTCGCGCGCATCATCAGCGCCTACGGCGACAAGCAGCCCCGGGTCGAATTCCTGCCGCCACGGCGCATCAGCTACAACGAGGTGCTGGTCACCGCGCGCATCACCCCGTCCACCGGCGGTTACCCGGTCCGCGTCGATTTCCGCTTCGCCCAGGGTCCGCTGGGCTGGAAGATCTATGATGTCGGCACCAACGGCAGCTCCGCGGTGGCCTATTACCGCGCCTACTTCAACAATCTGATCCGTACCCGGGGCTACGGCGCGCTGCTGCAGCAGTAAGCCAAGGATTCCCCGCTCATGGACACTCATCGTCTGCTCGTCAAGCTGAGCACCCGGATCCTGCTGCAATTCCTGCTGGCGCTGGTGCTGGTGGCCGTTGCCATCGGCATGAACCTGGATTTCCTGCGCGGCTTCTACTTCGAAAACCAGCAGACCCCGACCGGCGTCATCCTCAACAGCGTGATCGTCGGTATCCTGCTGATCGGCCTGCTCAACCTGCTGTGGCTGCTGCTGCGCTACCGTCGCGAGGAGGCAGCCATTGCCGGCTTCGTCGAAAACATCGAGGCGATCCGCCCCGATCCGACCGAGGGGCTGGACCCGCACAGCCTGATCGCCAAGCGTTATGCGACGATGAAATCCATCAGCGCGGTGCACGGCGAGATCAACCACAACGCGCTGGCAGCGATGCTCACCGCCGACGAGGGCACGCGCCTCGGCCTGGTGCGCTTTATCAACAACATCCTGATTCTCACCGGTGTGTTCGGCACCATCGTCTCGCTATCGATCGCCCTGCTCGGCGCTTCCGACCTGATTGAATCCGCCGGCACCGGACTCGACGGCATGGGACTGGTGATCCACGGCATGTCCACCGCCCTGTCCACCACCATCACCGCCATCGTCAGCTATGCGCTGTTCGGCTATTTCTTCCTGCGCCTCAAGGATGTGCAGACTCACCTGATCAGCGGCATCGAACACCTGACCTCGGTCTACCTGATTCCGCGTTTCGTCAAGCGCAGCGAAGACCTGCTGACCCAGGTCAGTGGCCTGATCAAGGGTGTCATCCGCGCCACCGAGAAGATGAACGAAACCCAGGAGACCTACCGCTCCTCCGCCAGCACGCTGCTGCAGATCCTGTCCGGGCACAAGCAGCAGATGGACCGGCTGGCCGGCGACATCGGCGAGATCAAAGCCATACTGCGCGACGGCTTCCGCCTGCCCGAGCCGCCCGCCGAGTAACGCGCGATGAGCGCCTTTCCCAGCCTCGGCCCGCACAGCCTCGACTCGGACAATGAGGGCGGTTCCTTCTGGCCTTCCTTCACCGACATCATGATGGTGGTGGTGATGATCTTCCTGTTCGCCACCAGCCTGCTGATCGTGCGCAACTGGAACCTGGTCGCCGAGCTGCAGGCCAGTCTTGAGGCCGAGCGCCTGGCCGAGCAGATGATCCAGAGCACAACCGAGGAAAACGCCACACTGGAAGAGCGTCTGACCAATGCCGAGCAGCTCAATTCCATTCTCCGGCTGCGCCTGCTGGAAAAGGAAGAGCAACTGAAGCGGGACCAGCAGGAAATCGCCGCACGGCAGCTTCGGATTCAGCAACTGGAGGAAGCGCAACAACAGCTGCAGGCGCAGAAGGCGTCCCTCGATCAGCGCATCCGCAGCATCGAACAGGAACTCGACAGCACACGCAGCGAACTGGTGAGCAGCAAGGACGAGACCCGCAGCCTTGCCGAGCGTCTGGCGCTTCAGGAGCAGCGCCTCGAGCAACAGCAGTTGCAGGTGAAAACCGCCCGCGAGCAGCTCGAACAGGCCCGGCAGCGCATCGCCAGCCTGAGCGCCCGCAACCAGGAACAACAACAGAAGATCGGTCTGCTGGAGCAGGAGAAGATCGACTACAACCGCCAGTTGCTGACCCTCAAGGGCGAGTACGAGGTGGTCAAATCCAAGTACGAGGAGCTGATCAAGCCGGCGCGCACCGCCAAGGGCAAGTATGTGGCCGAGGTCTACTATGTAAAGGGCAAGAAGGGCAAGGTCATCCGTTTCAAGGAACCGGGCGACGCCACCTTCCGCAACCTCAGCCTGGAACAGGTGGAAGCCCGCCTGGCCGAACTGAAGCAGGAAAAGGGCAAGGACCTGTATGTCAAGATCATCATCCCCAAGGACAGCGGCCTGACCTACAACGAAGCCTGGAATTTCATGAAGAACCTGCTCGAGAAATACGACTACTACTATCAGCAGTGAATCCGTCCATGGAAAAGATACTGGTCAGCGCCTGCCTGCTCGGCGCTCCACTGCGTTACGACGGTGCGGACAACCGCTGCGATCACCCCCTGCTCGACCGCTGGTCGCGGCAAGGCCGCCTGATCGACATCTGCCCGGAAACCGCTGGCGGGCTGCCCACGCCACGCCCGCCCGCCGAGCGGAGGGGCGGTCGCGTCGTGACCGCCCGCGGAGACGACCTCACCGAAGCCTTCTCCCGCGGCGCTGCCGCCGCCGTGGACCTGTGCCGGACCCACGACATTCGCCTTGCCCTGCTGGCCGCACGCAGCCCCTCCTGCGGCAACCGCATGATCTACGACGGCCGGTTCAGCGGCCGCCTGATCCCCGGCGCCGGTGTGACCGCCGAACGGCTGCAGGCCATCGGAGTGCGGGTTTTCGAGCCTGCGCAGATCGATGAACTGGCCGCCACACTGAACCGCCTCGAAACGGAGAACGCCCATGCGTAATGCCTGGCCTGCCCTGCTCGCCCTGCTGTTCGTCGCCCTCTCGATCTGGTCGGCCATCGAACCCGCCTCGCGGGAAGTCTGGATCGCGGAAGTGATTCCGGTGTTCGCCGCCTTTCTGCTGCTGCTCCTTACCTATCCAAAGTTCCGTTTCAGCAACACCGCCTACACGCTGATGACCGGCTGGCTGATCCTGCACACCATCGGCGCCCATTACACCTTCGCCAATGTGCCCTTCGACTGGTTCAACCGGCTGATCGGCTCCGAACGCAACCAGTTCGATCGGGTAGCCCACTACATCATCGGCTTCTATGCCTACCCGATGGCCGAGTTCCTCTACCGCAAGGGCTACAGCGGCAAATACCTCGCCAGCCTGTTCGGGCTGTTCTTCATCATGAGCGTGGCCGCCGGCTACGAAATCATCGAATGGATCTATGCCGACCTCGAAGGCGGCGAGGCGGGCATCGAATTCCTCGGCTCCCAGGGCGACATCTGGGACGCCCAAAAGGACATGCTGGCCGACACCCTGGGTGCGGTCACCAGCCTGCTGTTGTTCCTGTGGATGTACCGGGGGCGTCCGGTACGGCTGTCTACCGGTGAAGCCTGAACCCCGCGAGCGCCCGCTGATCCGCCCGATGGGCACAGAGGACTTCGCCACCTTCTGGCCCGTGTTTCGCGCCATCGTGCAGGCGCGCGACAGCTACGCCATCGACCCGGACATCGGTTTCGAGGCGGCCCGCAGCCACTGGCTGGAACACCCCCTCGAAACCCGTGCCGCCTTCATCGGCGACCGGCTGGCCGGAAGCTATTACCTGAAAGCGAATTTCGACGGTCCCGCCGATCACATCGGCAACTGCGGCTTCATGGTCGATCCGCGGTTTCGCGGGCGCGGTATCGCCCATGCAATGGCCGAGGAGGCGCTGGTCCGGGCCCGCCAAGCCGGTTTCTCGGCCCTGCAATTCAACCTGGTGCTCGCCAGCAACGCTCCGGCGCTGCACCTGTGGCGCAGCCTCGGTTTTGCCGAAATCGGCCGCATTCCGGATGCCTACCGCCACCGTGATCTGGATCAGGTGGATGCCCTCGTCATGTACCGGCGGCTGTGAGAAGATCATCCTGATCCGAACCCCGGAGATCCCAACGATGGAACTGGCGCTGATTCACCCGATGCTGGTGCATTTCCCGCTGGCGCTGATGCCGCTTGTGGTTTTGCTGCAGGTCTGGGGATTGATCCGAGGCGAGGCCCTGTTCGGCCGGAACTGCCTGGCGCGCAGCCTGCTGTGGCTGACGGCCGTGGCCGGACTGTCGGCAATCGCCGCTGCCCTGTTCGGCGACACGGCGCTGGACATCGCCGTCGAACGCGGTTTCCCTCCCGACACGCTCGAAGACCACCAGTCCCTGGGCCAGACCAGCGCGCTGCTGATGGCCGCACTGGCCGTCATCCATGCCCTGCTCTACCTGCGGCAGACGGATTCGCGGGGCGGCCCTGGCCTGAGCCTGCTCATCATCAGCAGCGCGGTCCTCATCATCCTGCTGACGACGGCTTTCTATGGCGGCAACTTGGTTTATGTGCTCGGGGTCAATGTCGCCGGCTGACAGCGTCGACATCCATTACAGCCGGCTCGGCCCTGTTCGACCAAGTCCCGCAAGCGCCGCCCCGGGCAGTCTTCGAATACCTCTTCGAGCACCGTCATCCGTTCAATGCGGTCGATGCGAAAATTGCGCAGGGCCTGTCGCAGTTCGCACCAGGCTCCCAGCGTCCATACCTGCCCCCAGAAGAACAGCCCCAGGGGCCACAGCACCCGCTCGCTGATGCGTTCTTCCAAACTGAGGTAACGTATGGAGAGCTTGTGGCGGCGATCCACGGCCTGACGCACTTCGGCGAGGCGCAACGCCGTTTGCGGATCCAGCCGCTGCATGGGCGAATACAGTTGGGTGGCATCCAGATCTGCGCGTTGCGCTTCCGGCACGGCACTGTGGATCTTGCTCAGCGCCGACTGGGCCGCCGTCGCCAGGGCCGGATCACTCCAGCTGTCGACGATGCGCGCACCCAGTGCCAGGGCCGCCAACTCCTCACGGTCGAACATCAGTGGCGGCAAGTCATAGCCTTTGCGGATCACATAACCGACCCCGGCCTCACCTTCTATGGGCACGGCACTGGCCATCAGGTCCTGAATGTCACGATAGATGGTGCGTTTGGAGACTTCGAGGCGTTCCGCCAGCCAGGCCGCCGTGGTCACACGCCGACCGCGCAGGAACTGAACGATCCTGAACAGCCGGTCGGCGCGCCGCATCGTCTGTCAATCCCCGCCGCTGAGGGTGATCATGGAGATCACCGCGCCCTGGGGATCCCTGATCACGCAGAAGCGCCCGATATCGGGAATATCCCTCGGTGCCATCAGAACCTTGCCGCCCAGTTCCTCTGCAAGCTTGGCGCGGGCATCGACATCATCCACCGCCACATAGGCACCCCAGCAGGGTGGCATGCCAGCGGCTTCGGCCGGCATCCCCATAACGCCTCCCTGTCCCTGTTCTCCACAGCGAATCACCGCGTAGGGCTCCTTACCGGGCATGTCCTGATAGGACCAGCCGAACATTCGGCCATAGAAAGCCTGGGCAGCGGCAGGGTCGGTGGTCATCAGTTCGTTCCAGCAGAAACTGCCGTGTCCGGGGGTGCGTGTGCTCATCTCTGTTCTCCGTTGTGGTGTGAGTCTCCACTGTAACACCCCCCTGCTGACAGCCTGCTGTCAGCAACCTCGAGCACGAAAGCCGCCTGAATGAAGTTGGCTGTCAGCCACAGCTTGGGCACTCATTCATCCCCGCTGCCCAGCAACCGGGCGTTGCCGCCGATGGCGGCGGTGTTGACGGTTACCGTCCGCTCGGTGGCGAAGCGCGGCAGGTAGTGCGGCCCTCCCGCCTTGGGCCCGGTTCCGGACAGGCCTTCGCCACCGAAAGGTTGCACGCCGACCATGGCGCCAATCATGCTGCGGTTGATGTACAGGTTGCCCACACGGGCGCGGGCCTGCACCCGCCGCCAGGTGGATTCGATGCGGCTGTGCACTCCAAGGGTGAGCCCGTAACCGGTGGCATTGAGCGTGTCGATCACCCTGTCCAGATCCTTCCCCCGGTAACGGATCACATGCAGGATCGGCCCGAAATGCTCGCGTTCGAGCAGGGCCATGTCCTCCAGTTCGAAGGCATGGGGCGCCACGAACACCCCGCCGTCGGTTGTCGCAGGCAAGGTGCAGGCATGGATCAGCCGCGCCTCGCGATGCAGACGCTCGATGTGCGCCAGCAGGTCATCGCGCGCCGCATCGTCGATCACCGGTCCGACATCGGTACGCAGCAGTGCCGGATCACCGATGACCAGCCGCTGCATGGCACCCGCCAGCATCTCGATGACCCGGTCGGCAATCTCCTGCTGCAGGTACAGCACCCGCAACGCCGAACAGCGTTGTCCGCTGGAGCCAAACGCCGAGGTGAGGACATCCCTCACCACCTGTTCGGGCAGGGCCGAACTGTCCACCAGCATCGCGTTCTGGCCGCCGGTTTCGGCGATCAGCACGGCGATGGGGCCTTGCCGCGCCGCCAGTGTGCGGTTGATGGACGCGGCGGTTTCGGTGGAGCCGGTAAACACCACACCGGCCACCTTCGGGTGAGCGCAGAGCTGGCTACCCAGGGTTTCGCCGCGCCCCGGCAACAGCTGCAACACGGTCTCCGGGACACCCGCTTCAATGAAGCATTCGGTAGCCAACCGGGCGATACCTACCGTCTGTTCGGCAGGCTTGGCAATGACGCTGTTGCCGGCCACCAGAGCGGCCGCCACCTGACCGCTGAAAATGGCCAGCGGAAAGTTCCAGGGGCTGATGCAGACGAAGACCCCCCGGCCGTGGTGGAACAGCCGATTGCGCTCGCCGGTGGGCCCGGGCAGGTCCAGCGGCGACAGGGCACGCCGCGCCTCGGCCGCGTAGTAGCGACAGAAATCCGCTGCCTCGCGGACCTCGGCCAGGGCATCGGGCAGGGTTTTGCCGGCTTCCTCGACACACAGGCGCATGAAATGCTCCCGCTTGAGTTCGATCAGATCGGCGGCGCGCTCCAGGCATTCGGCCCGCTGTTCCAGCCTGCACGCATCCCACCCCGGCTGGGCGGCATGGGACTGCTCAACCGCCGCATCGACGCTGGCCGCGTCCGGCTCGATCCAGTGGCCGAGCTGCCTGCGCCGTTGCGGACAGCGTATCGGCCAGCGGGCAGCCGCTTTCCAGGAAACGGCCATCAGCGGCGTGACTTCCGCAGGCAGGCAGGGGCTGGCCTGCAGTCCCTCCGCCAGCGTTTTCTGCAGGCTGAAGTCGGCCAGAAACAGACCCCGCGAATTGCGCCGTTGCGGCAGAAACAGCTCGGGCGGTTTGGGTATCGCCGGATTGGCGACCGTTTTCAGGGCGCGCAGCCGTCGCAGCGGATCACCCACCACCGCCTCCGGTGGCTGCTGTTCATCGAGTATGCGGTTGACGAAGGAGGTGTTGGCACCGTTTTCCAGCAACCGCCGCACCAGGTAGGGCAGCAGATCTTGGTGGCTGCCCACCGGCGCATAGACCCGGCAGCGCAGGTCAGCGCCAGCCTCCTCGCTCACCACCCGGTAGAGCTGGGCACCCATGCCGTGCAGGCGCTGGAATTCGAAGCCCTGCAAGTCGCCGGCCCAGGCCAATACGGCGGCGATGCCGTGGGCATTGTGGGTGGCCAGTTGCGGATAGAAACACTCGCGGCGATCGAGCAGAAAACGCGCACCCGCCAGCCAGGAGACATCGCTGTTGATCTTTCGGGTGAACACCGGGTAGTCATCGAGTCCCCGCTCCTGGGCCAGCTTGATTTCGGTATCCCAGTAAGCGCCCTTGACCAGCCGCACCGGGATACGCCGCCGATGCGTCCGTGCCCGTTCTTCCAGCCATTCGAGCACCGCCATCGAGCGTTTCTGATAGGCCTGAACGGCCAGCCCCAGTCCGTCCCATCCGCGCAGCCGCCGGTCCTCCAGCAAGCGGTCGAACAGCAGCAGGCTGATTTCCAGGCGATCCGCCTCTTCCGCATCCAGGGTCAGGCCGATACCGGCTTCACGGGCTGCCAGAGCCAGTTCGCTCAGCCGTGGCAGCAACTCTTCCAGCAGGACTCCGATCTGGGCGGGTTCGTAGCGCGGGTGCAAGGCCGATAGCTTGATCGAGATGCCGTGCCGACGCATCGGGTCGTGTTCGCCGGGGCGGTCAGCCGCCAACGCATCGATGGCCTGCAGGTAGGCCTGATGATAGCGTTCGGCATCGGCATCGGTCAGCGCGGCCTCGCCGAGCATGTCGAAGGAACAGAGGGCGCTGTCCTGTTCCGGCTCACGCGCACGCTTCAGCGCATCGTCGATGCCGCGCCCCATGACGAATTGACGCGCCATGATCTTCATCGCCTGGCGCAGGGCGAGCTGGATGACCGGTTCGCCGCTGCGCCGGACCAGCTGCCCAAACCAGCTCCGCCAGCCCTGCTCGCGTTCGGGATCGATGTCGATGATGCGGCCGGTGAGCATCAGCCCCCAGGTGGAAGCATTGACGAACAGCGAATCGCTGTGGCCCAGGTGCCGTTCCCAGCGGGCCTGGGCGATCTTGTCCTCGATCAGTCGTTCCGCGGTCTCCTCGTCGGGAATGCGCAGCAAGGCCTCGGCGATGCACATCAGCAGCACACCCTCTTCCGAGGACAGGTCGTATTCGTGCATGAAGGCGTCGATGGCGCTGCGTTCGCCACTGCGGGCGCGGACGGAGCGCACCCAGTCTGCCGCCCGTTGTTCAATGGAGCCGGCGAGCGCTTCATGGCCCTGCAATACGGTCAGGCGGTCCGCGACAATCCGTGCCTCGTCGGCCAATGCATCGCGGTGCAGGCTTTCGGGAAGAGCGGCCTCTTCGAGTAACCCGGGCTCAAGAACAAAAGCGTGCGGCGGCATCGGCTTACCTCGGCAATCGGTTTCGATCCGAAACCAATTTCCTCCATCAGCCCGATGAATTCAAGAACCGTCCAGTTATAAGCGTTATCAGAAAAATGCCTTGAATTACTGCCTTTGCAGGGCATAATCGCGCAGATTGCGCCGTTGGCGCGAGCCACCGTATCGCGGAGAAGACTTTGGAGTATTTCATCCAGCAACTGATCAACGGGGTCACACTGGGTTCGATCTATGGTCTCATCGCCATCGGTTACACCATGGTGTACGGCATCATCGGCATGATCAACTTTGCCCATGGTGACATCTTCATGGTCGGCGCCTTCGTGTCGCTGATCATCTTCGTGGCCCTGGGCCTGGCCGGTGTCACCTTCGTGCCCCTGGCCTTTGCCATCGTGCTCATCGTCGCCATCGTTATCACCTCGGTCTATGGCTGGACGGTCGAGCGCCTCGCCTACCGCCCGTTGCGCGGTTCCTTCCGGCTGGCGCCGCTGATCTCCGCAATCGGCATGTCCATCTTCCTGCAGAACTTCGTGCAGCTGGCCCAGGGCGCGCGGGTCAAGCCGATGCCACCGATGATCACCGGCGGCTTCACCTTCCTCGAGGGCAGTGATTTCAGCATCACCCTGAGCTGGATGCAGATCATCATCGTGTCGCTGACGGTGGTGCTGATGGCGGGCTTCGCCCTGCTCATCGCCCGCACACCGCTGGGCCGTGCCCAGCGTGCCTGCGAACAGGACCGCACCATGGCCGCACTGCTCGGCGTCAATGTGGACCGCACCATCTCGCTGACCTTCGTCATGGGCGCGGCGCTGGCCGCGGTGGCGGGCATGATGTTCCTGCTCTACTACGGCGTGATCGATTTCTACATCGGCTTCCTGGCCGGCATCAAGGCCTTCACTGCCGCGGTGCTGGGCGGCATCGGCTCGCTGCCCGGCGCGATGCTCGGCGGGCTGCTGATCGGCCTCATCGAGACCTTCTGGTCGGCCTATTTCACCATCGAGTACAAGGATGTGGCGGCCTTCTCCATCCTCGTGCTGGCCCTGATCTTCCGCCCTTACGGCCTGCTCGGCAAACCCGAAATCGAGAAGGTGTAGTCCGATGTCCGAAGTCCAGACCCGGCCGCGTGTCGAGATCGCCGCCCTGCTCAAGGAATCCGTGGTTGCGGCACTGGTGGCACTGGGGCTGACCGTGGTCATGGTCGGCATGAAGACGGTGGACCAGCCCGGTGGCCTGGGCCTCGAATACCGCTGGAACTGGGTGGCCGCCGCCGTGGCCAGCGTGTTCATCGGGCGCTTCCTGTTTGCATTGTGGCGCGAAACGCGGCCGCGTCATGCGGCCGAGCGGGGGCCGAGCCGCCAGCAGCGCATGCTGACATCGGGCGGTGATTTCATCCGCAAGTTCGGGCTGTGGTTCTCGCTGTTCGCGCTCGGTTTCGCCATCGCCATGCCCTTCCTCGGCGGCCCCTTCTCGACCCGCTATTTCATCGATGTCGCCACCTATGTGACCATCTACATCATGCTCGGCTGGGGACTCAACATCGTGGTGGGCCTGGCCGGGCTGCTGGACCTTGGCTATGTCGCCTTCTATGCCGTCGGCGCCTATGCCTATGCCCTGTTGTCCACCCATTTCGGCCTCAGTTTCTGGGTGGTGCTGCCGCTGGCGGGCATGATGGCCGCCTCCTTCGGCATGATGCTCGGTTTTCCGGTGCTGCGGCTGCGCGGGGACTATCTGGCCATCGTCACCCTCGGTTTCGGCGAAATCATTCGCATCATTCTGCTCAACTGGTATGAACTGACCGGCGGACCGGACGGCATTTCTGGCATTCCCCGACCCAGTTTCTTCGGGCTGGACTTCTCCCGCCGGGTACCGGAGAACGGCGACACCTTCCATACCTTCTTCGGTCTGGACTATTCGTCGATGCACCGCATCATTTTCCTCTATTACCTGATTCTGGCGCTGGCGCTGATCACCAACTGGTTCACGCTGCGGGTGCGCAAGCTGCCCATCGGCCGCGCCTGGGAAGCCCTGCGCGAGGATGAAATCGCCTGCCGTTCGCTGGGCATCAATCCAACCAATACCAAACTGACGGCGTTTTCCATCGGCGCCATGTTCGGCGGTTTCGCCGGCTCCTTCTTCGCCACCCGTCAGGGCTTCATCAGCCCCGAGAGCTTCACCTTCATCGAATCGGCGGTGATCCTCGCCATTGTCGTGCTCGGCGGGCTGGGCAGCCAGATCGGCGTGGTGGTCGCCTCGGTGGTGCTGATCGGCGGCACCGAACTGTTCCGGGGGCTGGAGGAATACCGCATGCTCACCTTTGGCGCGCTGATGGTCGCGATCATGGTGTGGAAACCGCGTGGCCTGTTCTCCTTCCGTCGCCCGACGGTGATCCTCGAGGGCAAGAAGATCGTCGGCAGTCAGGCCGGGGAAGGCAGCGGATGAACGCAACAGGCAAGCACGCCCTGCTCACCGTCGAGCACCTGACCATGCGTTTTGGCGGCCTGCTGGCGATCAATGATGTCTCCTTCACCGCCTGGCAGAAGGAGATTACCGCCATCATCGGCCCCAACGGCGCCGGCAAGACCACGGTATTCAACTGCCTGACCGGCTTCTATCAGCCCACTGTCGGCCGGCTGGCACTGACCCCGCCGGACAGCGGCCGGCTGTTCCTGCTGGAACGCATGGAAGGCTTCCGCATCGCCCAGCAGGCCCATGTCGCGCGCACCTTCCAGAACATCCGCCTGTTCCCGGCGATGTCGGTGCTGGAAAACCTGGTGGTCGCCCAGCACAACGAACTGATGAGGGCTTCGGCCTGGACCCTGGCCGGACTGTTCGGCCTCAAGCGCTACCGCACTGCCGAGAAGAAGGCCGTGGAACGGGCCAGCTACTGGCTGGAGCAGACCGGCCTGATCGAGTTGGCCAACACCAGCGCCGGCAGCCTGCCCTATGGCGATCAGCGACGGCTGGAGATCGCCCGCGCCATGTGCACCCAGCCGGTCCTGTTGTGCCTGGACGAGCCCGCCGCCGGTCTCAATCCGAAGGAATCGGCAGAGCTCAACGAACTGTTGCTGCGCATCCGCGACGATCACGGCATCGGCATCCTGCTGATCGAACACGACATGAGCGTGGTGATGGAGATTTCCGACCACATCATCGTGCTCGACTACGGATGCAAGATTTCCGACGGTGATCCCGAATTCATTCGCAACGATCCCAGGGTCATCCGTGCCTACCTGGGCGAGGACGAGGATGCGGAGACCGCCGCCGCGACGGCCGGAGACAATGACTGATGCTGACCCTGGAAGGCGTACAGACCTATTACGGCAACATCGAGGCACTCAAGGGCATCGATCTTGAAGTGCAGCAGGGCGAAATCGTCACCATCATCGGTGCCAACGGTGCCGGCAAGAGCACCACGCTGATGACCATCTGTGGCCTGCCCCGCGCCGCAGAGGGGCGGATCCGCTTCGAGCAGTACGACATCACCCGCATGCCAACCCACGAGATCGTTCAGCTGGGCATCGCCCAATCGCCGGAAGGCCGGCGCATCTTCCCGCGCATGACGGTGCTGGAGAACCTGCAGATGGGGGCTTCCAAGTCCAATCCGGACTTCTTCGAACAGGACCTGGCCCATGTGCAGGAACTGTTCCCCATCCTCAAGAAACGCGAGAACCAGCGCGGCGGAACCCTCTCCGGCGGTGAACAACAAATGCTCGCCATCGCCCGCGCGCTGATGAGCCGACCGCGCCTGCTGCTGCTCGACGAGCCGTCACTGGGCCTGGCACCGCTGGTGGTGCGGCAGATCTTCGAAGTCATCGAACAGATCAACCGCGAGGACGATGTCACCGTGCTGCTGGTGGAACAGAATGCGTTTCATGCGCTCAAGCTGGCGCACCGGGGCTATGTCATGGTCAACGGCCGGATCACCCTGAGCGGTGCCGGCGACGAGCTGCTGGACATGCCCGAAGTACGGGCAGCCTATCTGGAGGGCGGATGATGATCGACTGGGGACTGTTCACCGGCATCACGATCATACTGGGCGGCGGAGCCGCCTGGATGATGGGTCAGGCACTGGCCGCAGGCTGGAAACCGGCCTGGCATGCCGTACTCTACAGCCTGTTGCTGGGCGCAGCCGACCGCTTTCTGATCTTCGCGCTGTTCGATGGCGAACTGCTGTCCGTCCGCGGCTATGTCATGGACACGCTGACACTGATGCTGATCGGCCTGGCCGGCTGGCGCGCCACCCGCGCCCGCAAGATGGTCGGACAGTATCCCTGGCTCTACGAACGCAGCGGCTTTTTCACCTGGAAACTGCGGCAGGATGCCGAAGATTCCGCTTGAGCCGGCAATCCGTTAAGATGCCATTCAGCGGGGCCATCGCATGATGACGGCCCCGATTTCACAGAAGAAAAACCGGAGGGTATACCACAATGATGAACTTCAAGACACTTGCCTCGGCTGCCATGCTGCTGGGCGCTTTGGGTATCGGCAGCGCGCAGGCCGAAATCCGCATTGCCACCGCCGGCCCGATGACCGGGCAATACGCCAGCTTCGGCCAGCAGATGAAGGCCGGTGCCGAACAGGCCGTGGCCGACATCAACGCCAAGGGCGGCGTGTTGGGCCAGAAACTGGTGCTGGAAATCGGCGATGACGCCTGCGACCCGAAACAGGCGGTCGCCGTTGCCAACCAGATGGTCAACAAGGGCGTGGTCTTCATGGCCGGGCATTTCTGCTCCGGCTCTTCGATCCCGGCTTCCAAGGTCTACGAGGAAGAAGGCGTGGTGATGATCTCCCCCGCGTCCACCAACCCCAAGCTGACCGACGAGGGCGGCGACCTGGTATTCCGTGTCTGCGGTCGTGACGACCAGCAGGGCATGGTCGCCGGCAAGTTCCTGGCCGAGAAATTCAAGGGCAAGAACATCGCCATCATTCATGACAAGACCGCCTACGGCAAGGGCCTGGCCGACGAAACCCGCAAGTACCTGCGCAAGTTCGGCAGCAAGGAGAAGATGTACGAAGCCATCACCGCCGGCGAGAAGGACTACTCCGCGCTGGTCTCCAAGCTCAAGCGCAACAAGATCGATGTGCTCTACCTGGGCGGCTACCACACCGAGGCCGGCCTGATCATCCGCCAGATGCGTCAGCAGGGCATGGACACCGTTCTGGTCTCCGGCGACGCACTGGTAACCGACGAGTTCTGGTCGATCACCGGCAAGGACGGCGAAGGCACCCTGATGACCTTCAGCCCGGACCCGCGCAAAAACCCTGACGCCGCACCGGTGGTCAAGGAATTCCGCGCCAAGGGCATCGAGCCGGAAGGCTATGTTCTCTACACCTACGGCGCCATCCAGGCCTGGGCCCAGGCCGCCGAGCAGGCCGGCAGCACCGATGTCAACAAGGTCACCAAGGCCCTGCACAGCGGCAAGTTCGACACCGTGCTCGGCAAGATCGGCTTCGACAACAAGGGTGACGTCACCGCTCCGGGCTATGTGTTCTATGTCTGGAAGGACGGAAAGTACGACTACTACAAGGACTGATTCCGCAGCGTCCTGAAACCGTCAGGCCCGGGCCGCAAGGCCCGGGCTTTTTCGTGCCCGACATCAAGCGGAAAACAGCGAAAGCGGGTTCCAGCGCCGGCGGGCGGCTAGCGCGGTCAGAACGCAGGTCGTGCCACGGCGTTCCCTGCAGCCGTTCATCCAGTCCTTCTTGTAGCCCTCGTTGCCGGTCAGGAAATCCACTTCCACTACACGGTCCTCGTCGATGACCCGCCGCATCATGAAGGCCGTGAGCAGCGTACCGGGCGAATACTGCCGCCAGCGCTCGTCATGGGCCAGACGGAAGATGCTCGCCCGCTTCCCGGCCACGAGCCAGATCTGCGCCGCCGCCGGTTCGCCGCCGGCATGCAACACCCCCAGACGCAGCCAACCCCGCGCCGACGCGCGCTCGACCAGCCCGGCCAGCAGGGCATCGTATTGTTCCCGCGCTTTCCAGCTGGCGTTGTACACCCGCCGATAATCCTCCAACGCCTGCCCGTCACCGATTTCGGTATGTAGCCGGACAGCCAGCCCCTGCTCCCGTTCCAGCTTGCGCCGCTTGCGCGACAGCGTATTTCGCAAACGGGTCGGCCGGCCGGCCAGATACGCCTCCCAGGTTTCACCGTCCAGTTCCAAGTAATGGTTGAGGAAACGAAACCCCTGATGGCACGCATACCCCTGGGCCGACAACTGCTGCTGTACAGCGTGCATTCCGGGATCGTCAGCCTCATGGGGACCCAGCGTCAGCCGGTGTACGCCGCTGGCCCGCAGGCCGGCGGCCAGGCACTCGATGACATCCGTTCGTCGCGCGTCGGCCAGCAGCGGCGCGTAGAGACTGCTGTAGCGGTGCGTGAAGGCGCTGTACCCGTCCTCCTCCCGATAGATCAGCGGCAGCAGCGCCAGCATCCGCTCCCCGTCCATCACCGAGGCGAGGTAGAGCGATTGACCGGCCTCCAGCCCCCGTTCAACCAGCAGTTCGAACCAGCTACGGGACAGAAAGACGCTCCGTTCCTCGGCCTGACCGAACAGTGTCTGGCTGGACGGCGGCAGTGCGTCCAGTGCGTCGAAGCTGCAGTACCGCATCACCGCTCCGGCGGTTCAGACATCGAAGCGCACGCCCTGTGCCAGCGGCAGGTCGCGCGAAAAGTTCACGGTGCTGGTCTGGCGGCGCATGTAGCCCTTCCAGGCGTCGGAGCCGGACTCGCGGCCACCACCGGTGGCCTTCTCGCCACCGAAGGCACCGCCGATCTCCGCGCCGGACGGACCGATATTGACATTGGCGATGCCGCAATCCGAACCCCAGGCCGAAAGAAAGGTTTCGGCTTCTCGCAGGTCGTTGGTGAAGATACTGGACGACAGGCCCTGGGGCACGTCGTTCTGCATCGCAATGGCGTCGTCCAGAACCCTCCAGGTCATCACATAGAGGATCGGGGCAAAGGTCTCCTCGCGCACGATGGCCGTCTGAGCGGGCATGCGGGCAATGGCCGGACGTACATAGACACCGCCCGCGGGCACGCCTTCCTCGATCCGTTCGCCACCGACGATCTGCGCACCCTCTTCCTTTGCGCGGGCCAGTGCCTGTTGCATGCGTTGCCAGGCTGCTTCGTCGATCAACGGCCCCAGCAAAATGCCCTCTTCCAGGGGATTGCCGGCCGGCACGCTGGCATAGGCCGCCTTCAGCCGTTCGATCAGGTCGTCGGCGATGGCTTCATGGACGATCAGCCGTCGCAGCGAGGTACAGCGCTGCCCGCAGGTGCCAATCGCCGAGAACAGGATCGCGCGTAGCGCCATGTCAAGATCGGCGCTGGGGGCGACGATCATTGCGTTGTTTCCGCCCAGTTCCAGCAGCGAACGACCAAAACGCGCGGCCACCTTCGGCCCCACTTCGCGGCCCATGCGGGTAGAGCCGGTGGCCGACACCAGCGCAACCCGCTTCGAGGAGACCAGAACATCACCCTGCTCCCGTCCGCCGATGACGATCTGCAGCAGGTGCCGGGGGGCCTCCTCTCCGAAGCGGTGCAGCGCCCTGTCGAACAGGTGCTGACAGGCCAGAGCGGTCAGCGGCGTCTTCTCGGAGGGTTTCCAGATCAGGCTGTTGCCGCAGACCAGGGACAGGGCCGCATTCCAGGCCCACACCGCCACCGGAAAATTGAAGGCAGTGATGATGGCGTTGACACCGAGCGGGTGCCAGGCTTCGGCCATGCGGTGCTCGGGCCGCTCGCTGGCAATGGTCAGACCGAACAGCTGACGGGACTGACCCACGGCAAGATCGCAGATATCGATCATTTCCTGCACTTCCCCCAGCCCTTCGGAGAGAATCTTTCCGCACTCCAGGGTGACCAGTTCACCCAGTTGCTGCTTGTGGGCGCGCAATTCCTCGCCGAGCAGGCGGACCAGTTCACCACGCCGCGGGGGTGGCACGCGACGCCACTTCCGGAAGGCCTCCTCGGCGCGGTCGATCTGAAGGGGTACTTCTTCACTATCGGTTTCCGCAACATGGCCGAGCAGTGCGCCATCGATGGGGCTGTGCACGGGCCATCCCGACGGACGCTGGGCCCAGTGTTCCAGGCCCAGCCGGTTCAGCAGTTCCGTTCGATTCATCGTTTCGCCTCCTCACCGCTTTGGGTATAGATGCTACCACAGCGGGTACGCAGCAGATCGTCCAGCCGCAGCTGTTCCTGGCGAATGAACCCCTGGTCTGGAAGATGCCCTTCCCGCAGCAATTCGATGACCGCGCAGGCCGAGGCCGAAGTGGTCCAGGCAATGGCCGTGCGCATGCGGCCACAGAGCAACCTGGGGTAGTAGGCACGCACAAACTCGTGGCGTTGCAGGCGTCCGTCGGTCCAGCCTTCGGCAGCGGCATGGACATAGACCACATCGTCGTCCACGGGCGGTTTGGCGTGGGTCAGGATCAGACCTGCCTGCTCCCGCTGCTCGCGCATCAGCAGCTCATGAAAAAAGAAATTCATCAGCTGCACATGGCCCGGATAGCGCATCGTCTTGTAATCGAGGTTGTCGATACGGCCATGATAGGTTTCGCACAGGGTGCCCAGACCTCCTGAAGTCGTGAACGCCTCGAGCTGCACACCGTGGATGTGCACGGTTTCCAGCCATTCCATGGCAGACACCCATTTGCGCTCCCCTTCCTCGATGACCTCGCAGTCATTGAGGTACTCGTTGACCACGCCCTCGGGTGACCAGTTGAAGGCATAGCCGAGCAGGCCGGTGGGATTCTGCGGCAGTGCGCCGACACGCAATTTCAGCGAGCGGACCTTGTCGAAGCCTTCCGCCAGATCGGCCCCCACGATGCCAATGAATCCCGGCGCCAGGCCGCACTGCGGCGCCATCACCCCCTTTGCCGTGGCCGACAGTTCCCGGATCAGCCGGGTGGTGGAGACATCCTCGGTCAGGTCGAAATAGTGCAAGCCCAAACGGTGCGCACAACGCGCAACCCGGGCATTGAGGTGCCAGGGCAGGCAGGACAGCACCACCTGCTGGTCGGACAGGGCCCGCTCCAGTGCCTCATCGTCTTCGACCCGCAGCCGTTCACAGCGAAAGCCCGCTTCCTCCGGCAGGGAACCGGCATCCAGTCCGGTGACGACAAAACCGCTGTCATGCAACAGGCAGGCGGCCAGCTCACCGACCTTGCCCAGACCCAGAACCGCTACACGCTCAATCATTGCCTGATGCCTCGTGCTGAAAGTTTCATTCCATCAGCACGGGCGGTCAGATTAAAGAGTCAGATTGATCATAGTGATGTATATTTAAAGCATATCGATCAATCGATTCTTAAATATGCCCAGAGACGACAAGGATGACCGCCTGCTCGCCCTGCTCCGCGAGCACGGGCGGATGCCGCTGACCGAAATCGCCCGCCGGCTGGGCGTGTCGCGCGGTGCGGCCCAGGCGCGGCTGCAGAAACTCGAGCGCAACGGCACCATCGCCGGCTATACCGTACGGCTGTCCGCGGAATACGAACGGGCCTGCATCCGTGCGATCGTCATGATCAAGGCGGCCCCTGCCAACCGTCGCGCAGTGGAACGACGGCTGTGTCAGTTGCCCGAGTTGCGGGCGCTTCACTCGATCAGCGGCCTGTTCGACCTCAGCGCGCTGGTCTGCGCGCGCTCGGTTGCCGAACTGGATCGGGTGATCGATGCCATTGGCGTGATGGACGGTGTCGGGGAAACCCAGTCCTCGGTGATTCTCTCCACCAAACTGGAGCGATGAAACCACGGGCCGGTGGTATCATCGTCTTTTCCCTGTACCCAGCCCGATGAGTCCGAATCACCTCGCTTACCTGTTGACCCTGCTGACCCTGATGCTGTGGGGTGGCTCGGCCAGCGCATTCAAGCTGGCGCTGAACACGCTGACGCCATCGGCGCTGCTGTGGATCAGTTGCGTGATCTCGCTGGCGGTGATGACCCTGCTGCTGCTCCTTCAGGGCCGCCTGGGGCAGCTGCGCCGAATCGCCGCGCGCGACTGGCCCCGCCTGCTGCTGCTCGGAGCCTTCAACCCGTTTCTTTATTATGTCCTCCTGTTCGAGGCCTATGACCGCCTGCCCGCGCAGGTCGCCATGTCGCTGAACTACCTGTGGCCGGTGATGCTGGCTCTCTTGTCGGTGCCGATACTCGGCCAGCGACTGGGCTGGTCCGGTCTGCTGCCGATTCTGCTGAGCTTCGCCGGCGCGGTGGTCATCGCCACGCGTGGTCGGCTCGATGGCTGGCAATCGGTGGACGGTCTGGGCCTGGTGGTGGCACTGGCCAGCACCCTGGTCTGGGCCGGCTACTGGCTCTACAGCACCCGGCTGAGACACATCGATCCGGCACTGAAATTGTTCATGGCCTTTCTCATTGGAACGCCACTGACCCTGATCTACAGCCTGCTCCAGGGCAACCTGCAGTGGCCGGGCAGCGATTACCCCTGGTGGCCGGTGCTGTATGTGGGGCTGTTCGAGATGGGCGTCACCTTCTTCATCTGGCAATTGGCCCTGTCGCTGGCCGACAGCGCGGCGCGCATCGGCAACCTCATCTACCTGACCCCGTTCCTGTCGTTACTGATTTTGTCGCGGGTGACCGGTGAAACCATACATCCGGCTACCCTCTGGGGCCTGCTGCTGATCGTTGCCGGGATACTCCTGCAGCAGTATGCTGGGCGGCGTGCTCCCGGGGGGAATACCGCACCATGAACAAGCTTCTTGCCGTTCTTTCCATCCTGGTTGTCGCCGTCATCGGCTGGCGCTTCATGTCCGGCCCGGATCAGGCCGGTATCGATGCGCAGCGCCTGGAACGGGACCGCAAGAACCGCGCCTACATCGAGCAGGCACGGGCCGGCAAGGATATCGCGGCGCTGGAGCGATTCATCCGTGACAACCCCCGTTCCGGCTGGCGTGATGTGGCGATTTTCTACCGCGACGAGTTCGCCTACCGCCAGGCAGCGGCCCGCGGCGATGCCAACAGCCTGAAACGCTATATCCGCCTGTACCCGGACAGCCAGTGGGTGACCTTCGCCCGGCAACGCCTGGAACAACTCCGCCTCGAACAGAAGGCACAGCGAGACCGCGTCGAGAGACAGCGCAAACTGGCGGGGAAACAACCGGCATTGCCACCTTCTGATGAGGAACCCTCGCAAACCCTGCAGCAAGCACCGGCCCGGGCCATCGTCGAAGCGCCAGCAGAGCCGCGCCTGGACGCCCGCGAGCGGGTCCAGCGCGCCCTGTCCATCTACGAACAGCAAAGAAAACAGAAGGCATTCGATGCCGCCCAGCAAAAACAGCAGCGCCAGGCCGAGAAAGACCGCCAGCGGCAATGCCAGCGCCTCCGGGATCAGCTGCGCCAGTTCGACAGCGGCATCCGCTGGTACCGCCTCGACGACCAGGGGCAGCGCCAGTTTCTCGATGCTACCGCGGTGGCCGCGGAACGCCGCAAGACCGAAGACTACCTGCGCAAGCACTGCCGATGAACCCTCCGCAGCGCGGGTGACGATGACAACGGCCGGCTCTGTGTCTATAATCCGCCGGCCCCGTCCCCGTGGCACAACTGGATAGCGCGACGCCCTCCTAAGGCGTAGGTTGCAGGTTCGAACCCTGCCGGGGACGCCAGAACGAAAAAGCCGGTACACGGGTACCGGCTTTTTCATGGGTAGCGTCTTGCGGCTCGGAATCAGAAGTTGTAGCCGCGTTCCTCGTGCTGGGAGATGTCCAGCCCTTCGGTTTCCTCCTCGTCGCTGGCACGCAACGGAGTCACCAGGCCCACCAGCTTGAGCAGCACAAAACTCAGCACCGCCGTCCACAGGAACACCGACAACACACCAATGGCCTGGGCCGACAGCTGACTGCCCATGGTCATGCCTTCGGCCAGGCCGGCTCCCCCCCATTCGGTGGCGATGAACAGACCGGCGAACAGGCTGCCGATGATGCCGCCCACCCCGTGCACCGGGAAGACATCCAGCGAGTCGTCCACCCTGAGCACATTCTTCAGGGTATTGGTGGCAAAGAAGCAGACGACCCCTGCCGCGAAGCCGATGAACAGGGCCGCCATCGGGCCGACGAAACCGGACGCCGGGGTGATGGTACCCAGTCCGGCGACCATGCCGGTGGCAATGCCCAGTGCCGAGGCCTTGCCGTACTTGAACCATTCGATCAGCATCCAGGTAAAGGCACCGGTGGCCGCGCTGATATGCGTCGCCATCAGCGCCATGCCGGCATCGCCATTGGCGGCCAGGGCACTGCCGGCATTGAATCCGAACCAGCCCACCCACAGCATCCCCGCTCCGGTGATGGTCATGGTCATGTTGTGCGGCATCATCTGCCGGGTCAGGAACCCCTTGCGCGGTCCCAGCACCAGGGCCGCGACCAGCGCGCCCACGCCGGCGGTGATGTGCACCACGATGCCGCCGGCAAAATCCAGGGTACCCTGCTGCGCCAGCCAGCCGCCGCCCCAGACCCAGTGCGCCACCGGCACATAGACGGCCAGGAACCAGATCACGCTGAACAGCAGCATCGACGGGAAGCGCATGCGCTCGGCGAAGCCACCGATGACCAGCGCGGGAGTGATGATGGCGAAGGTCATCTGGAAGGCGCTGAACACGGTTTCCGGGATGCTGCCGGAGAGGCTGTCACGGGTCACGCCCTGCATGAACGCCTTGTCCAGGCCGCCGATCCAGGCATTCATCGAACCGCCATCGGCGAACACCAGGCTGTAGCCCACCAACACCCAGAGGATGCTGACCGCACAGGTAATGGCAAAGCACTGCATCAACACCGACAGCACATTGCGCGGCTGCACCAGACCGCCGTAGAACAGCGCCAGGCCCGGCAGGGTCATGAACAAAACCAGCGCGGTGGAGGCGAGGATCCAGGCGGTATCGCCGCTGTCCAGGCCTTCGGCGCGGGCGGCGCCGGAGAACAGTGAAACGACCAACAACAAAAGCAGGGTGTTCAACTTCATGGGTTCCCTCCGGTCACAGTGCGGTGGCGCCGGATTCACCGGTGCGGATGCGCACCACATTCTCCAGCGGGGTAACGAAGATCTTGCCGTCACCGATCTTGCCGGTATTGGCAGCACTGCGGATGGCCTCGATGACCGGTTCGACCCGTTCTTCCTCGATGGCGATTTCCAGTTTCACCTTGGGCAGGTATTCGATCTGGTATTCGGCCCCCCGGTAGAGCTCGGTATGCCCTTTCTGGCGGCCGAAGCCCTTGACCTCGGTGACGGTCATGCCCTGGATGCCAATCTCGGACAGGGCGGCGCGTACATCGTCGAGCTTGAAGGGCTTGATGATGGCAGTAATGATTTTCATGGAGTCCTCCGGTTACAGCTGAACCCGTTCAGGCCGAGCACCGTAACGGTGCAGCCATTGGGCGGGAGGCGCATTATTCCATTTTTTGGTGCGCAGCGCACCACAGAGGTGCGTCAGCGTACGAACACCGCCATCGACTCGACATGGGCGGTCTGCGGGAACATGTCCATCACGCCCAGCTCCTCGAGACGGTAGCCTGCCTCAATGAGCAATTGCGCATCACGCACCAGGCTGGACGGCTGACAGGAGACATAGACGATGCGTTCGGCGCCGAGACGGTGCAGATGAGGGATGACTTCGCGGGCGCCACTGCGTGGCGGATCGAGCAGGATCCGGTCGTAACGGCCACGCAGCCAGGGCTCGCTGCCATCGACCCGGGTCAGGTCCACGGCCCGATATTCGGTATTGTCGATGCCCTGGCGGCGGGCATTGGCACGGGCCCGCTCCACCATGGGTTGATCGCCCTCGATACCGGTCACCGACGCGCAGCGCCGAGCCATCGGCAGCGTGAAATTGCCCAGCCCGCAGAACAGATCCAATACCCGATGTTCCGGCTCCAGCTGCAGACGATCCAGTGCCTGCGCCACCATCTTCTGGTTGATGCCGGCATTGACCTGGGTGAAATCACTGACCCCGAAATCGATCTCCAGGTCGTCATCGGCCAGCGGGCGGAAGCTCAGTGTCTGCTCCTCTGGATACAGCGGACGGATGCTGTCCGGTCCCGCCGACTGGGTCTGCACCCACAGACCGCTGTGGCCGGCAAAGTCGATCAAGCGTTGGCGATCGGCTTCGCTCAGGGGGTCGAGGTGGCGAAACGCCAGCGCACAGTGGGTATCATCACAGGCCACTTCGATCTGGGCTATCCGGTCCTTCGCGTCCATCGCTCCGATCAGCGCGCTCAGTTCATCGAGTCGCTCGCCGACGCGGGGGTCGAGCACCGGGCAGCCGTGCATGTCCGCCAGAAACGGGCTGCTGCGCTCGCGGAAACCGACCAGCACACGCCCCTTGCCCGGCACATGCTTGACGCCGAGGCGCGCCTTGCGGCGATAGCCCCAGGATTCGGCACGCAAGGGTTCCATCCAGCGGCCCGCCTCGATGCCCGCGTGCGCCATCATTTCGGCCAGCGCACGCTGCTTGAAATCGATCTGCGCGTCACTCTCCAGGTGCTGGAGGCTGCAGCCGCCGCAGACACCGAAATGGGCACAGCGCGGTTCGATGCGCAGCGGCGAGGCCTCGATCACTTCCGCCGCGTGACCTTCGGCCAGCTGCTTGCGGTTGCGGTCGATCCGTACCGACACCTTCTCGCCCGGCAGGGCACCGAACACGAACACGATCTTGCCATTGTGGTGGCAGATGCCGCGCCCTTCGTGGGACAGCTTTTCGATCCGTGCCTCGAAGGGCGGCGGCGGTGTGCGTCGTCGGTTTCTGCGTGCCATGATGTTCCTTGAGCTGGGTCAGAGCGCCTGCCAGCGTTGCTCAAACTCGATCAGATGAGGCTGGCCGGAGGCCTTGAGGTGATCACGCACCCGCTGGCACTGCGCCGCATACTGGCTGTCATCCAGGTTGCCACGGTTACGCTCCCAGTTGAGGTACACCAGGTAGGTGTTGAGCACATCGGTCTCGCAATAGTCGCGGATGGCCTTGAGGTCGCCCTTGAGCCAGGTCTCCCAGACCTTCGAACCGTCCATGCCCATCTTGCCGGGGAAACCACAGAGGGTGGCGATCTCGTCGAGGCGCACCGCGGCGCGCGGCTGGTAGGCGGCGAGCACATCCATCAGATCGGTGTGCCGCTCATGGTAACGCGACAGGTAGTTGTTGTAGCGAAAATCGCGGTCGTGCTGCCCGCTGTCCCAGTAGCGTTCGGCGGCGATCGGATACAGCAGGCTGCGGTAATGGATGACGGGCAGGTCGAAACCGGACCCGTTCCAGGACACCAGCCGCGGAGTGTAGCGGTCGATGCCGGCATAGAAGCGTTCCAGCAATTCCCGCTCGTCGGCGTTTTCATCGCCCAGCGACCAGACGCGGAACTGATCGCCGTGCACCAGCACGGCCGATATGGCGACAATGCGGTGCAAATGATGGCGCAGGAATTCGGTGCCGGCCTGCTGCCGGCGCAGATGGTACACCGCCTTGGCGACATCCTCGTCGGAAAGGCCGTGCAGGTCATACAGCCGGCGTGCGCCGTCGATGTCGGGGATGGTTTCGATGTCGAAAACGAGGATATTGTTCATGCCGTCACTCCGCGGGAAAGACGCCGGTGGACAGGTAGCGGTCGCCACGATCGGCGATGATCGCCACCAGGGTCGCTTGCTCCAGTTCCCGCGCCAGACGCAGGGCCACCGCCACCGCGCCACCGGAAGAAATGCCGCAGAAGATGCCCTCGCGCGCCGCCAGCTCGCGGGTGGTCTGCTCGGCCTCCTGCTGGGTCACGTCCAGCAACCGGTCGACATGGGTCGGGTCGTAGATCTTTGGCAGGTATTCCTCGGGCCAGCGGCGGATGCCGGGAATGGTCGCCCCCTCGGCCGGATGCACACCGATCACCTCGATCGAGGGATCAACCTCCTTGAAATACCGGGAACAGCCTACAATCGTTCCGGTGGTGCCCATGGCGCTGATGAAATGGGTCAGCCCCTGCTCGCTCTGGCGCCATATCTCCGGCGCGGTGCCCCGGTAATGCGCATCCGGATTGTCCGGGTTGGAGAACTGGTCCACCAGCCAGCCGCGCCCTTCGCGTGCCAGGCGCTCGGCCAGATCGCGGGCGCCCATCATGCTCTCCTCCTTGCTCACCAGCAGCAGTTCGGCACCATAGGCCTTCATCACCGCCCGCCGTTCCAGGCTCATGTTTTCCGGCATCACCAGCAGCATGCGGTAGCCCTTGACCGCCGCCGCCATTGCCAGCGCAATGCCGGTATTCCCGCTGGTGGCCTCGATCAGCGTGTCGCCAGGGCGGATGTCGCCCCGCGCCTCGGCGCGGTCGATCATGTGCAGCGCGGGCCGGTCCTTGACCGAACCGGCCGGGTTGTTGCCCTCCAGCTTCACCATCACCCGGTTGCCGCGTTCGGGACTGCCCAGATGCTGCAATGTCACCAGTGGCGTGTTTCCGATATAATCCTGAAGATACATTGAAGACCCAGATCAAGAATACGGGCGCCTAGTGTACTGGAAAGCCATGTCCGGCACTACGCGCAGCCCCAGCCGCCGGAGTGAACCATGTCAGTCCGACCCGTTATCCGCTTCAGCCTGTTGCTGACATGTCTGCTGGCCCTGCCAGCCGCAGCGGACTACCGCGCCGAGGATGATTTCTATGGCGAAGCGCCGATCGTGCTGACCGTGTCACGGCTCGACAAGCCGCTGGCCGAATCGCCCGCCTCGGTCAGCGTCATCGATCGCCAGATGATCCGTGATTCCGGCGCCACCAGCCTCTCCGAGTTGCTGCGCCTGGCCCCCGGATTCATCGTCGGCTACTACTACGACAATTCGCCGGTGGTCACCTATCAGGGGCTGGGCGCACGCTGGATGCGACGCCTGCAGGTATTGATCGACGGTCGTTCGGTGTTCGTGCCCTCCTACGGCGGCGTCCCCTGGAACAACCTGCCGCTGCTGATCGAGGACATCGAGCGCATCGAGATCACCCGCGGACCCAATGCCGTGACCTATGGCGCCAACGCCTTTCTCGCCACCATCAACATCATCACCCGCCATTCGGCCGAGGATCTGGGCCACGCCGCCTCGGGCGCCGGTTCCCTCGACCGCGACAGTGGCATCGGGCATGTCTATTACCGCTACGGCGGCAACAACGAGGATCTCGACTGGCGGCTCAGCCTCGGCCACGAGGAAGATGCCGGCTACAGCGTTCCTCGTGACGGCAAGCGGGTAAACAAGATCAATCTGCGCCTCGATTACCTGAGCGCCTACAACCGTTTCTGGAGCCTGCAGGTCGGGTTCAGTTCGTCCAGCGTGAACCTCGGTGACGGCGAAGCCACCGATCCCGTTCGCGTGGAGGAAACCGATCACGGCTATTTCAATGGCTCCTGGGAAGCCATCGACGATGATGTGACCAGCCGCATACGCCTGACGCTGAGCCGTCAGGACGCCGATGACCATTATGTGACCGGCACGCTGAACGATTTCATCGCCGAGCTGACCGGCGACCCCACATTCCAGCTGCTTCCTCCGTTCGTCACCGATGTCGATCTGGGCCGGGATTCGACGCGCAGCGAACTCGAGCTCTATCAAAACCGCCAACTCAACGAGGCCGTCCAGATCAATTACGGCATCGGCCTGCGCAATGACCGGGTCGAATCCTTCTATCTGTTCAACGACCGCAGCGTCCACAGCCTGGACCAGAGCCGTCTGTTCGGGAGCCTCGAATGGCGCACCGGAAACGGATGGTTGCTCGACACGGGCATCATGCTGGAGGACAGCAGCCGAACCGACACCGAAACCAGCGGCCGGCTGTCACTGATCCGCCTGTTCGACCGGCACAGCCTGCGCATGGTGGTCTCCAGGGCGTACCGCAACCCCATTCTGTGGGAACTCGAAGGCAGCACCACCTTTGATGCCTACATACCGCCACCCATCGACCGGAACTATTACCTGGTCATTTTCCGCGCCCGTCCCGGCATCGATGCCGAATCCATCCTCTCCCGCGAAATCGGTCTCTACAGCCGCTGGATGGATGATCAGCTGACGACCGATATCAAGCTGTTCAACTACCGTGTCGAAGACCAGATCACCGTTGAGGAAATCAGCCTCAACCCTGACCCGGTCACCGGTTATCCGCAGCAGTTCGGTCAGGCCGTCAATGGCGGCAACACACGGGTCCGTGGTCTCGAGCTGTCCTTCAACTACAGCGCCGCAGGCGGACGCACGCGCCTGTTTGGCGGCTACAGCCTTGTCGAAGCCGACAGCTTCGATCAGGACAGTGAAGACAGTTTCCCGATGCACACGGGCTTTCTGGGCGGGCATGTCAATGTCGGCGAGAACCAGCAGTTCTCCGGTGTCTGGTATCATGTGGGCCGCTTCTCCTGGGGCGATCGGCACCGTTTCACCGACAGCTACGACAAGCTCGATCTGCGCTGGGCCTATCTGCTCGATGCCGAGCACGCCCTGCGAGTGGAACTGATCGGCAAAAATCTGCTCGGTGATTACGGGGATTATGTCAAGTACGACCATCAAACCGCCTGGCTAGTGCGTCTTTCCGGAGAGTTCTGACACAGCAGGCAACCGAAGGACCGCAGGAATGAAGTACCTATGGAGATACTGCCGAGTCCACCTTCTTCTGATCGTCCTGATCGGTATGACGGGCGCTGTGGGCGCCGCCGATACGCCGCAGGAACCCGTGCCGTCAATGCGCAGCCTGTGGATCATCTCCAGCAGCAACAACCGCTTCTTCCGGCGCAGCATCCGGCGCATCGAAGAACGGATGGCCGCTCATGTCGACCGCATCGTCAAAATCCACAGTGACGAAATCGAACAGCGGCGCGACGACCTGGCCCAGGCCTCGCTGATCGTCACCCTCGGTGCACGCGCCATGCGCCAGATCAGCGCCATGGACCTGGATCGTCCCCTGCTCCACGCCTATCTGACCCGCTACCAGTACCTCTCCGACCCGCCGCTTCCGGGCAGCCACAGCCTGCTGCTCGACCAGCCACTGGAACGGCACCTGCGCTTCAACCGGGAACTCACCGGCGCCCGCAACATCGGGCTGCTCAATGTGAAAATGACCGCCTGGGACACGGAACAGCTGCAGCAGCTCGCCCGGAGTGAGGGCGTCGAGGTGGAACAGAAACTGATCGACCCCGAACAAGGCAATCCGGTGGCCGAGGTGCGCAAGATCCTGCAGAACAACGACAACCTGCTGGCGCTTCCGGTGCCGGTTCTCTACAATCGGAAGACGCTCAAGGGTATCCTTCTGGCTGCCTACCGCCTGCGCAAGCCGGTACTGAGCTATTCTCCGGCCCATGTGCGCGCAGGCGCACTCGGTGCCCTGTACGCCACCCCGGAACAGATCGGGGACCAGATCGCCGATGTCGCCCTGCCCTGGCTGCTGGGCCAGGCGCCAACGACAGCCCATGAGCTGGCCCGCTATTTTGCCATCGACATCAACCGTCAGGTGGCAACGGCCCTCGGCATCCACCCCCCCTCGGCCGAACAACTGCAACAGGCCATCGAGGACGCCATTCAGCCATGAAGAAATCGCGCATCCGTTTTCAGATCCTGATCGCCGCCCTGATCCCGGTGCTGCTGGTCGATGCGCTGCTGACCTCGGTGCTCGTCGAACGCAGCATCAATCAGGCCGAAGAGTTGTTGCGCAGCAAGGGCGAGTTGATGGCCCAGCAGATCGCAGGGGCCGCCGAATTCTACCTCTACTCCGGCAACGCCGAGGCAATACGCCGCCTGCTCGAACAGAGCCTGAACAACGATGCGGTCACCTACCTATCGGTATACGACGGCCGTGGCCGGATCATCGCCGAAGCCCGTGGCGACGGCTACCGGCCCGATCGCATCGACGACTATTATTACTACCGCCACGACATCCGCAGCCAGAGTCTGGAACTGAACGACATCTTCGAACCGGACGACAGCGGCGAACAGACTGCTACGACCATCGGCCGCGTGCACCTCTACCTTTCGAAACAGGGTCTCCGGACGCAGATCCGCCAAAGCATCCTGCAGGGGGCTCTGCTGTTCGTCCTGATGCTGCTGCTGGCCACGGTGATCGCCTGGCTGATCAGCCGCCACATCACCCGCCCGGTATTCACCCTGCTGCAGCACATCCGTGAAGTGGAAGCCGGCAACCTCGGTCAGACCATCGAAGACATCGAGGACAACGAAATCGGCGATGTGCAGGAAGGCTTCAACAGCATGTCCCAGGCCCTGCTGGCCAACCGCATGCAGCTCGACCAGAAGATCAAGAGCGCAACCCTGGAATTGATGAACGCGATCACCGACCTGGAATACAAGAACCGGGAACTGTCCAACGCCCGGGATCACGCCGAATACGCCAGCCAGGTAAAATCCCGCTTCCTGGCCAACATGAGTCACGAGATCCGCACCCCGATCAACGGCATCCAGGGCTTCGTCGGCCTGCTCGAAAAAACCGCTCTGGACAACGACCAGAACCGCTACATCGGCATCATCAAGCAATCCACGCGCGACCTGCGCGCCATCGTCGACGAGATCCTCGATTTCTCCAAGATCGAATCGGGCAAGGTCGAGATCGCCGAAAACCCCTTCGACCTCTACGAACTGGTGGAATCGACCCGCGACAGCCTGTTCTCCAACGCCCTCGAGAAAGGCATCGACCTGCACCTGATCGTCTACAGCGACACCCCGCGCCAGCTGGTTGGCGACAAGCTGAGGCTCAAGCAGATCCTGATCAACCTGCTCGGTAACGCAATCAAGTTCACCGACAAGGGCTTCGTCTCGCTGACCGTCTATATCGAAGACGAAAGCAGCAGCCAGATCATGCTTCGCTTCGTGGTCGAGGACAGCGGTATCGGCATCTCCAGCGAGGACCAGAGCCAGCTGTTCCAGGCCTTCACCCAGATCGAGTCCGACAGCAACCGCCGCTATTCGGGGACCGGCCTCGGACTGGTCATCTCCAAGAACCTGGCAGCGCTTATGGGCGGTGACATTCTGCTCGAGAGCCGCGAAGGCGAAGGCTCCACCTTCACCCTGATCCTGCCCTTCAAGCCCTTCTATTCGGTGGAGCAGGACAGCGGGCTGAAGGCCGAGCGCAACGCCATGATCTACGCCTTCAGCGAGCGCGCCCTGCACGAACTTCAGACCCTCTACAACCGAATCGGATTCCTCACCGAAACCGAGCAGCTGGGTCCGGACGAAGACGCCGACACCCTGCGCCAGCAGCTGATGCAGAACCTGCCCTATCTCGATCTGGTGGTCTTCGACCTGCGCCACCACAGCCTGGAACCCGACGCGCTGATGGATGCCGCCGTGTGCCAGCAGTGCCGCTGTATCATCATGCACTACGACATCAGCCTGGTGGACAACGCCCTGCTCAACCGCTTCGAATTCATCGCGGTGATCAACACCAGCAGCCGCTTGGAGCAGATGCTTCTGAACACGGACGCCTCGGCAGCCACGGCCGGCGAGGCGCTCCCGTCCGCGAATCCGGTCAGTGGTGCGCGGCGCATCCTGCTGGTCGACGACAACGCCATCAACCTGGCTCTGGGCAGTGAACTGGTGCGTCTGTGGGGGCATCAGTGCGTGGAGGCCGAAAATGCGGAACAGGCATTGCAGGCCTTCGAACAGCAGGAATTCGACATCATCCTGCTCGACATCCAGATGCCCGGCATCGACGGCATCGAGCTGATGAAGATGCTGCGCGAACGCGCGCCGGAGCTGAAGGCGCCGATCGTCGCCCTCACCGCCAATGTGCTCCCGGAACAGAAACAGAAACTGCTGGATCTGGGCTTCGACGGCTATCTGGGCAAGCCGCTGGACGAACACAAGCTGCGCCGCCTGCTGGAGCAGGAGGAGATGCCCGCCGATATCGGTCACAGGCCTTCAGGAGAGGTGGTGGGCGCTGGAGACGACCGGGTCATCGATCACCCTGGCACGCTGCGCCTGTCGGCCAACAATGAAAACCTGGCCCAGGATCTTTACCGACTGATGCGCAAGGAGATTCCCGAGCATGCCCACCTGCTCAGGCAACTGATTGCCGAAGATGCAGTGCATGAATGGGAGGACCGCAACCGCGAGATCGCCGCGATCATGCACAAGCTGCAGGGCGTCACCTGCTACGCGGCGCTGCCCCGGCTGCGCCGGCTGTTGCAGCAATGGACCTGGCAGCGGCAGCAAGGCGATGCCGCGGTCATCGACTTCACCGAGCAGGTCATCGTCGAGCTGGAAGCCATCCGCGATGAACTGGACTCGGTGGGCGCGGCCTGAACGGTCAGGCGCCTAGCCTGTCTCCAGCACCACCATCGCCACCGCATAGTGTTTCTCATCGGACAGCGACAACAGGCTGTTGACGACACCCCGCTGCCGGAGCAAATCCGCCGCTCCCCGGTGGAAACGCAATTCCGGCTTGCCGTCGGCCGTATTGCTGACCTCGATATCGTGAAAGCCAATGCCTCGGGCGATGCCGGTGCCCAGCGCCTTGCTGGCCGCTTCCTTGGCCGCGAAGCGTGATGTCAGATAGCTCGCGCTGCGGTGACGCTGCAGATAGACGGCAAATTCCCGCTCGGTGAGGATACGCCGCGCGATGCGGTCTCCGAAGCGCTGCTGCAGGCGTTCGAAACGCGCGGTTTCGGCGATGTCCACCCCGATGCCGGCCAACATCAGACTGCCGTCAGGCCGCGCGCCTCGAGCATCAAGCGCTTCATTTCGCGCACCGATGCCGCCAGTCCGCGAAACACCGCATCGGCGATGATCGCGTGGCCGATGTTCAGTTCCACCAGCAACGGATTGGCGGCGATGGCCTGCACATTGTGGTAGTTGAGTCCATGCCCCGCATTGACCTGCAGGCCGCGTTCATGGGCATAGGCAATGGCGTGTTCGATGCCTCGCAGCAAGGCCGGCTGATCGGCAGGCAGTGCATCGGCAAAGTGGCCGGTATGGATCTCCACCACCGGCGCGCCGCAGTCCACCGCGGCATCGATCTGCGCTTCATCGGCATCGATGAACAGCGACACCCGGCTGCCCACCGCGGCCAGTCGCTGACAGGCCTGCTGCACGCGCTCGAACTGTTCGACCACATCCAGCCCGCCTTCGGTGGTCAGTTCCTCGCGCTTTTCCGGTACCAGACAACAGTCCTCCGGCTGCAGCGCCTCGGCGAAGGCGATCATCGCGTCGGTGACCGCCATCTCCAGGTTGAGCTTGGTCTGCGTCATCTCCTTGAGCAGGCGTGCGTCGCGTTCCTGGATGTGACGTCGGTCCTCGCGCAGGTGGAAGGTGATCGAGTCGGCCCCGTGCTGTTCGGCGATCAGCGCGGCGGTCACCGGGTCCGGGTAGCGGGTGCCGCGCGCCTGGCGCAGGGTGGCCACATGGTCGATATTGACGCCCAGCAAGAGCGGGGGAACGGTCATCGGTCTCTTCTCGTCAGCTGCAGAAACAGTGAGCGTGATTGTAGCTCCCGCCCCGCCAGGTTGGAATCGATGATTTGCCGCAACGCGCGCCGCGCCAGGTCGCGGACTTCAGGTACCTCGAAATGACGCGCGGCCAGCGAACACCACAGACGGCCCGGCGCCGAGTCCGGTCGGGGTTCTGCGCAACGGCTCAGTCCACCCGCAGGATCCAGAACATAGTCGGCCTGAGGCGCCAGCTCGGCACCCGCGCGGTCACGGTCCAGTACGGGCATGAGACCAAGCACTTCGAGCAACTCGATCTCGAAACCGCGCAACGCGGTCTGCAGGTCATCCCTGCCGAACGAGAGCAACAGGTGCTGGTAGTGCGCGAACAGACCGGGCAAGGGGTCGAAACGGACCGTCAGCGCGATCAGCAGTTCGTTGACATAGAACAACGGCAGGTAGCAGTCCGGCGGCAACGGAATGTGACGGCTTTCGATGGCGGACAGGGTTTTCAGCTCTCCCTGCCCGCGCCAGCCCACCGACAGGCGGCAGCCGGGCTGGAAGCTGCCGACATCCTTGCGCCTGCGCGCGCCCTTGGCGAGAACGCCGACCCGCCCGTGATCGGCGGTGAGCAGTTCGAGAATCAGGCTGCTGTTGCTGTAATCGCGGCGGTGCAGGATGAACGCCGGCTGGTCGTCCACCCGCGCGGTCATTGGTCCGTATAGCCGAAGGCCGTCAGTGACTGCTCGTCGTCGGACCAGCCTTCCCGCACCTTGACCCAGAGCTGGAGGAACACCTTTTGCCCGGCCAGCCGTTCGATGTCGGCCCGAGCTTCGCTGCCGATCTGCTTCAGCTGCTGCCCGCCCTTGCCGATGATGATGCCCTTTTGCGACTTGCGTTCGACCCAGATGGTGGCGGAGATGCGCAGCAGATCCTTGTCCTGCTGGTAGTGATCGACACTGACCGTGAGGGCATAGGGCAGTTCCTGGGTCAGGCGGCGAAACAGCTTCTCGCGCACGATCTCGGCGACGATGAAGCGCATCGGGCGGTCGGTGAGCTGGTCATCGGGAAACTGGGGCACGCCAATGGGCAGACGTTTCTCGATTTCTTCGACCAGATGATCGAGATTGTCACGCTTCAATGCCGATACCGGAATGATCTCGCGGTCCGGCGCCAGTTCAGCCAGTTTCTGGATTACCGGCAAAAGCGCCTGCTTTGGCAGCGTATCGATCTTGTTGAGGATCAGCAGCACCCGGTCATGGGCCGGCAGCCGCTCCAGAACCGCCCGGTCCTCATTGTCGATGCGACGCGGATCGAGCAGCACGCAGACCACATCCACATCGTCGATGACGCTGCTGGCGGCACGGTTCATGTAGCGGTTGATGGCTTTCTTCTGATCGCGGTGCAGCCCCGGCGTATCGACGAAAATGCACTGGCAGTGCTCGGTCGTGCGGATCCCGAGGATCTGGTGCCGCGTGGTCTGCGGACGGGGCGCGGTGATCGACAGTTTTTCGCCGATCAGGGCATTCATCAGGGTGGATTTGCCGGTGTTGGGCTTGCCGATCAGCGCAACAAACCCGCAGCGAAAGGCGTCAGTCATGGGCTCCGGCGGTCTGCTTGAGGGCGATCGAAGCCGCCATCTGCTCGGCACGCTTGCGGCTGTTGCCGGTGCCGGTGGTGACCAGGTTCAGGCCGGGGATGCGGCATTCCACGGTGAAGGTCTGGTCGTGGGATTTGCCTTCGGTCTTGACCACCTGGTAGACCGGCAGTGGCTGTTTCACGCTCTGCAGGTATTCCTGGAGACTGGTCTTGGGGTCTTTCAGGCTTTTCGGCTCCGGCAGGGTGACCAGGTAATCCTCGTAGAGGTAGTGGATGGTCTTGCGCACCTGGTCGAAGCCGCCATCGAGGTAGATGGCGCCGAAGATAGCTTCCATGGCATCGGAGAGGATGGAGGCACGGCGAAATCCGCCGCTCTTCAGCTCGCCACTGCCCAGTTGCAGGTATTCACCGAGGTTGATGTCGCGGGCCACGGTAGCCAGCGCCTCCTCCTTGACCAGACTGGCCCGGATCCGGCTCAGCTCGCCCTCGGTGGCCTGCTTCAGGCGCTTGAACAGATGTTCGGAGATGACCAGCCCCAGCACGCTGTCGCCGAGAAACTCGAGGCGTTCGTTGTTGAGCGACTTGGAATAGCTGCGGTGGGTGATCGCCTTTTGCAGCAGACCCTCGTCCCGGAACTGATAGTTGAGAACGACCTGCAGTTTCTTCAGTGATGTCACTTGTTGATATCCACCGAATGGACGAAGTGAGCGCCGATGAACATGCGGTCAAAATACGGCTTGCGGGCTTCGTAATCCACGGTCATGGTGGTGACCCCGTCCTTGCGCACGAACTTGAAGTTTTCGCGCTTGAGGCCGTAGACGGAGTTGATCCTGAGCTGGTTGGCCAGGGCAATCCAGAGATCCCGCTTGGAACGCGGGTCGATGGCGTTGCCTTCCTCGGCCCTGCGCTCGACCGCTGCCATCGCGTTCTTCACGTTCATGAAATCGAGGTAGAGCGGCAGGATCTTGAAACCGGTGACGACGATGAAGGCGAAGATGGAGATGACGATGATCCAGCCGAGGGTGGTCATACCGTTTTGATGCTGATGGTTCATTGCGGGCAGCCCTGTCGTTGTCTGAGATGATTCACGCGGCCATCATTCGCCGGGTGTGTAATCCGTCGGAAGTCCTCCGATACGGGACAAGTCTAGCCCACTGCCGCCATTGCGCCAATCCCAGTGCATCCAGATACCCACGGCCTTGCCGACCAGGTTCTTTTCCGGAACGAATCCCCAATAGCGGCCATCGTTGCTGTGATCCCGGTTGTCGCCCATGACGAAATACTGCCCCTCGGGGACCACCAGCTCGCCATCGGCGCTGTAGGGCACCTTGGGATCGGTCATCATCAGATGGGTCACTTCATCGAGGGTTTCCCGGTAGACATCGGCGCCCTTCATGCTCTCCGGTCCACTGCCCTGCCCGGCGTACTTGCCGACATATTCCACCGGCAGCGGCTTGCCGTTGATGGTGAGCCGACGGTTGTAATACTGGATGCGGTCGCCCGGCAGACCGATCACACGCTTGATGAAGTCCAGCGACTCGTTCTCCGGGAAGCGGAACACCATCACATCGCCCCGCTTCGGCTTCTCGCCCTCGGTCAGTTTGGTATGCAGTACCGGCAAACGCAGGCCGTAGTCGTACTTGTTGACGAGAATGAAATCACCCACCAGCAGTGTCGGCATCATCGATCCGGAGGGGATGCGAAAGGGCTCGTAGAGGAAGGAGCGCAGCAACAGTACCACCAGCAGCACGGGGAAAAAGGATTTCGCGTATTCGACGATCACCGGTTCGCGGGACGCGACGCCGGTAGCGGCCTGTTGCTGCCGTTTGCGTGCGAAGAACAGACTGTCGATGGCCCACAACAGACCGCTGAACAGCACCGCCATCACCAGGAAAAATTCGAAGTCAAAATCGATCATTGAAAGGTCCTTGCCTGAAAAAGAATCACTTGTTGTCCACTTGCAACACGGCGAGGAAGGCATCCTGAGGAATCTCCACCTTGCCCACCTGTTTCATGCGCTTCTTGCCCGCCTTTTGCTTTTCCAGCAGCTTCTTCTTGCGGGTGACATCGCCACCGTAGCACTTGGCGGTCACATTCTTGCGCAGCGCCTTCACATTGGTGCGCGCAATGATGTTGGAGCCGATGGCGGCCTGTATCGCCACATCGAACATCTGTCGCGGAATCAGCTCCTTCATCTTGCTGGCCAGCTCGCGGCCACGGTATTCGGCATTGTCGCGGTGCACGATGATGGACAACGCATCCACCCGCTCGCCATTGATGAGGATGTCCAGCTTGACCAGATTGGACGGCTCGAAGCGCAGAAACTCATAATCGAAGGACGCATAGCCCCGGCTGACGCTTTTCAGCCGGTCGAAGAAGTCCAGCACCACCTCGGACAGCGGCAGCTCGTACTCCAGCTGCACCTGACTGCCCATGTACTGCACCTGTTTCTGCACCCCGCGCTTCTCGATGCACAAGGTCATGATATTACCGATATAGGCTTCCGGGGTGAGGATGTTGGCACGGATGATCGGCTCACGGATCTCCTGGATCTTGTTCACCGGAGGCAGTTCGGCCGGGTTGTGGATCTCGATCACCTCGCCGGCGGTGGTCTCCACCTGGTAGATGACCGTCGGCGCGGTGGTGATCAGGTCCAGGTCGTATTCCCGCTCCAGCCGTTCCTGCACGATTTCCATATGCAGCATGCCCAGAAAACCGCAACGAAAACCGAAGCCCAGCGCCTGGGAGGTCTCCGGTTCGAAGTGCAGCGCGGCGTCGTTGAGCTTGAGTTTCTTCAGTGCCTCGCGGAAATTCTCGTAGTCGTCGGAGCTGACCGGGAACAGCCCGGCGAATACCCGCGGCTGCACTTCCTTGAAGCCGGGCAACGGCTCGCTGGCCGGGTTCCGGCTCAGGGTGATGGTATCGCCCACGCGGGCCGACTCGATATCCTTGATGCCCGAGATGATGTAGCCCACCTCTCCGCAGCCGAGCCGCTCGGTGTCATGGCGCTTGGGGGTGAACACGCCGACCTTCTCCACCAGGTATTCCTGCCCCGACGACATCATCATGATCTTCTGCTTGGGCGCGATGCTGCCCTGCATCACCCGCACCAGGGTGATCACCCCGACATAACTGTCAAACCAGGAATCGATGATCAACGCCTGGGTCGGCGCTTCCGGGTCGCCTTCGGGCGGCGGAATCTTTTGCACCAGCTGTTCGAGCAGGTCGTCGATCCCCTGCCCGGTCTTGGCACTGACCTCGATGGCCTCGGAGGCATCGAGCCCGATGATGTCTTCGATCTCCTGCTTGACCCGTTCCGGGTCAGCCGCCGGCAGATCGATCTTGTTGAGCACCGGGATCACTTCCAGATCCATGTCGATGGCGGTATAGCAGTTGGCCACGCTCTGCGCCTCCACGCCCTGGGACGCATCCACCACCAGCAGCGCGCCCTCGCAGGCGGCCAGCGAACGCGACACCTCGTAGGAGAAATCCACATGGCCCGGGGTGTCGATGAAATTGAGCTGGTAGGTCTCGCCATCGCGAGCGGTGTAGTGCAGCGATACCGATTGCGCCTTGATGGTGATGCCGCGTTCGCGTTCCAGATCCATCGAGTCCAGCACCTGCTCGTCCATCTCGCGCTCACTGAGCCCCCCGCAGACCTGGATGAAACGGTCGGCGATGGTGGACTTGCCATGATCGATGTGGGCGATGATGGAGAAGTTTCGGATATTCTGCATCCGCATGTCAGCGAGGCACCGGTAGGAAAAAGACAGCGAATTTTACGGGAAAGTGCGGCAAAGCGACAGCGGGGAAAGCCTCAATCTGCAGAGACGGCGGCCAGCGCAGCGCGCAGCGCCGTTTCGTCGAGGAAATAGTGGCAGATCTCCTGTTCACCCAGGCTCAGCACCGGCACCCGGCTGTCGAAACGGCGGACGAGGCCGACATCGCGATCGATGTCGACCTCGTCGGTCTCGAAACCCAGTTCGGGTTGCAGCCTCATCAACGCGCGACGGAAGTCATCGCACAGATGACAGTTCTCGCGGTAGTACAGCGTCAGCCTCACCGTTTCGGTTTGATGGCGAGGAAGATCGGGCTGCCACGGCGGTGGATCAGGATCGCCACCGACTTGCCGGGCTTGAGGGACTTGACCAGTCGGTTGAAGTCCTCGGCCGATTTGACCGGGCGGTTGTCGATCATGCTGACCACATCACCCGGCTTGATTCCGGCTTCGGCGGCCGGGCCATCGGCATCGACCGCCAAGACCTGTACGCCGGAATCCACCTTCAGTTTCTTCTTCGCGGCATCATCCAGCGGCTTGACCGACAGGCCCAGTGCCGATTCTTCCATCGGTTTTTCTTCCGGCGCCTGTTCCGGCTCGCCGGTATCGGTTTCGCTCGGCAACTGTTCGATGCGCACCTTGAGGGTCTTGCGCTTCTTGTTGCGGATCACCACCACCTCGGCCGTCTTGCCGACCGGGAAGCGACCCACCAGCGGCGGCAGCGCGCTGGAACGGGCGACCTTCTTGCCGTTGAATTCGACGATCACATCGCCAACCCGCAGTCCCGCCTTCTGCGCCGGGCTGTCGGGCATCACCTTGGCCACCAGGGCGCCGTGCGGGGTTTCCATGCCGAAGGATTCGGCCAGATCACGGGTGACTTCCTGGATCAGCACGCCCAGCCAGCCACGGGAGACACTGCCCTTGGTCTTGATCTGCTCGGCCACATCCATCGCCAGCTCGATGGGAATGGCGAAGGACAACCCCATGAAACCTCCGGTACGGCTGTAGATCTGCGAATTGATGCCGATCACCTTGCCATCGAGGTTGAGCAGCGGCCCACCGGAGTTGCCCGGATTGATCGCCACATCGGTCTGGATGAAGGGCACATAGTTGTCGCTCGGCAGGCTGCGTCCCAGCGCGCTGACGATGCCGGCGGTCACCGAATGGTCGAAACCGAAGGGCGAACCGATGGCCAGCACCCACTGGCCGACCTTGAGCTTCTCCGAATCGCCGATGGTCACCGTCGGCAGATCCTCGTCGGCGTCGATCTTCAGCACCGCGATGTCCGCCGCCTTGTCGGAGCCGATCACCTTGGCCTCGTACTCCTTGCGGTTGGACATGCGCACGATCACCTCATCGGCGCCATCGACCACATGATGGTTGGTCAGGATGTAGCCGTCCTTTGAAATGATGAAACCGGACCCGAGCGAATTGGACTCCCGGTCCGGAATGCGGAGATTGCCGTCAGGGTCGAGAAATTTCTTGAACAGCTCGCCGAAAGGCGAATCCTCGGGCAGATCCGGGATCTGCAGGTGTTTCTTCAGCGTCGATGCCCCGATTTTCTTGGTGGTCGAGATATTGACCACGGCATCCTTGGTTCTCTCGACGATGCCGGTGAAATCCGGAAGCTGGGCGAACAGGCTCGCGCTGAACAGCAGCAGGCTGATCGAAAACAGTTGGAGTAGAGGTCTTTTCATTGCAATTCTCGGTTCAATACTTTGGAAATGGACTCAATGCGTGTGATTACAGGTGCCCTGCACGGGGATGTGCCGTGTCAGGTCCGGCGCAGCACCCGCGGCCGGGTTTCGCGGCGACGCGCCATCCAGCGCGCCAGACCAAGACCGGCGAACAATCCCGTCAGGCCCGCCAGAGCGGTCCAGCCATCCGAGCCGCCGGTCAGTGCATCGCCCACCAGGGCAAACACGATCAGGCCGAACAGCGGTGTCAGGTAAAGGATGAGACCGGCGCTGACCAGCTGACGCTCGGCCAGTCCCAGCACCACCCGATCAGCCGGTTGCAGGTCATGGGCCGGGATCGTCAAGCGGCGCTTGCGCTCGCCGAACAGGCGCCCCAGGCTGCCCATGCCGCATCCGCCGCGCAGCGAACAGGAAGAACAGCCTTCTTCATGCTGTACCTCGAGTTCGGCCTGCCCGTCGAAGATGCGGGTGACACGGGCCGGTTGCTCAATCATGACGCACCCTCGTCGCGGAATACCGCTTCGGCAATGCGCTGCACCGTGTGCAACGGTGCCTCGCCAATGGCGGTGATGTTGACCTTGCCACGGCGCAGGCCAAAGGCATTGACGGCGCCCATGGCGGTCGCGCCCTCCAGCGCCCCTTCGGTGGCCGGCTCGATGAACACGGAAACCGAGGACATGCCGTCGGAAAGCACCATCTGCTGGACGAAGCCGTCACGATCGACACGCTGCTTGCGGTAGGCGGCCTCGAGACGGAACCCCTCGGGCAGGTCTTCCAGTTTCCAGCGCGGGTCCGCCGCCACCCGGGCGGTGTTGTCGCCGGTATGGGACTGCACCCGCGCATAACTGTTGTCGACAGGCGGCAATAGCTTCAGCAACGCGGCGTCACCGGACTCGATCGGCTCGATCTGTACGAACATCACCTGTTCCCGCTTTTGACCCAGCTCGTCGAGCAGCACGGACTGCAGCATCAGCTTGCTGTCTTCGGCAATCCACAGCTTGAGGCCATAGCGCAGGTCGTCATTGGGCAGGATCGAAACGATCACGGCGGCCAGGTCGGCGATCCGGTCACGCCCCTCCACCGCAAAGCGGTAATGCTGCTGCAGCCGTTGCAACTCGCGGGGCACCCAGATCGGCGACAGCCGCCGCGCAGAGCTTGCGGTAAAGCGGTCGATGATGACCTGCCGGCTGTCGGGCCAGACACAGGTCAGGTTCTCGTTTTCGCGCAGCACCTCCCGGGCCTCGCCGTTGAGCGAGCGCAGCCGCTCACGGACGCCGCTGCCGTCATTGATGTGCAGCAGCGACAGGCTGTCGATGCGCCCGTCGTGGGCGAACACGAAGCGGCCACGATAACTGAGTTGCTGCATCGCCTGCGCCATGTCACGCAGCCAGCCCAGCGCCTCGGCATCGCTGGCGGCGCGGGCGGCCTGAGTCAACGGCAGCGCGGTGATGAACAGCAGGATGCAGAGGGTACGGCGCTTCATCGCTCAGTTCTGCGCTCCGGCGGCCACCACCCGCACCTGCGGGATAATGCCCTGCAGCGATCCGGCGTACTGGTTGTGATCGACCAGATAGCCATTGAGCTTGCGCTTGATCGCGGCGTTGTCGCGACGCACCGGAAGACTGCCGGTCGCCTCGCGTCCGGCGGGCGTGCCGCTGCCGGCAGCCGAGACCTTCACCGACGGAGCCAGCACCGGCAGCTGGGCCAGTTGCTCGATGCGCGGATCACTGGGCACCGCACTGCTGCTGGCGGTAACCACCGGCGCGGAGACGCCCGACGGCCCCGGGCTGCGGGTCAGCGAGGTCACCGCGACAAAGGCGACAGCCACCGCCACCGACAGGCCGGCGGCCGGACGCAGCAGCGAGGACCACCAGGAGGCAGCGGCCTTGCGGGGCCGGTCCTGAGCGACCGCTGTTGCAGGCGGCATGTCCAGCTGCTCGATGTGCGCCATCACGCTGGCGGAGAAATCGGCCTGGATGCGCTCCGGCAGTTCATGGCGCATGACTTCGCCGATCATCTGGTAGCGCTGCCAGCGCGCGCGTTCATTGACATCGGCCAGTACCCGATCGAGGGCTGCGCGGTCGTCGTGGTCGCCTTTCCAGTCGTCCAGCAGGCCGGACAGCATTTCCTGTGGTTCGTTCATGAGGCTCTACCTGAGTTCATGTTGATATGGGGTGTTTCCCGTCTGTAGCTCGTGACCCTTAGTCATTGCAACAGCGGTCTTAGTTCCTTGTCGATGGCATCGCGGGCGCGGAATATGCGCGAGCGCACGGTGCCGATCGGGCAGCCCATGACCTGGGCGATGTCTTCGTAGCTCAAACCTTCGAGCTCGCGCAGCGTGATCGCGGTCTTCAGGTCTTCGGGCAGGTTCTCGATGGCCTTGAATACGGTCCGCTTGATCTCCTCGGTCAGCAGCAGGTTTTCCGGGTTGTCGTATTCCTTGAGTCCGCTCTCGCCAGCGAAATGTTCGGCATCCTCGACATCCACCGACCAGGTCGGGCTCTTGCGACTGCGCGACGCCAGATGGTTCTTGGCGGTGTTGGCCGCGATGCGGTAGATCCATGTATAGAACTGGCTGTCGCCGCGGAAGTTGTTCAGTGCGCGGTAGGCCTTGATGAAGGTCTCCTGCGCCACATCCTGGGCTTCGGACGGATCCTGCACGAAACGCGATACCAGATTGATCACCTTCTGCTGGTACTTGCGCACCAGCAGGTCGAAGGCGGCCTTGTCGCCTGCCTGTGCGCGCCGTACCAGTTCGCTGTCCAGTTCTTCCGACCCCATGCAAAAACCCGTGTGTGTGACGATTGTTATACGATGACGCCGCCCCTCCCTGCGGCGCATCATCTGACCGGCAATATACCAAAAGATTCTCGGCGCCCCGCAAAAAAATCCTTTTTGCCGGCGCCCTGTCGTAAAATGCCTGCACATACCGCCATTTCAAGACGGCCATGAGCAAACGCTATCAATACGATGTCATCATCGTCGGCGGCGGTGCCGCCGGCATGACCCTCGCCCTGCAACTGCCTGATCGGCTGTCGATCGCACTGCTGGCAAAGAGCCCTCACGACCAGAGCTCCACCTACTATGCCCAGGGCGGCGTATCGGCCGTGCTCGAGGGCAACGACAGCATCGCGCTGCATGTGGAAGACACCCTGAATGCCGGCGCAGGTCTGTGCGACCCCGAGATTGTGCGCCAGGTGGCCGAGACCGGACCGGAGATGATCGACTGGCTGGCCGGCCTCGGCATGCCCTTCACCCGCGATCCGGACGAACAGTCCAGCAGCGGCTATCACCTGACCCGGGAGGGCGGACACAGCCGACGCCGCGTGGTGCATGCCGCCGATGCCACGGGCAAGGCCCTGCAGAACACCCTGCTCGCCCATGTGGCGGAGCGGACCAACATCGACCGCTTCGAGCACGAAGTCGCCATCGACCTGATCACCGAGCAGGGCCGTTGCATCGGCCTCTATGCCTACAACCGCGAAAATCACCGGGTCAGCGTGTTCAAGGGCCGCAAGATCGCACTGGCCACCGGCGGCGCCAGCAAGGTCTATCTGTATACCTCCAATCCCGACGGTTCCACCGGCGACGGCATCGCCATGGCCTGGCGCGCCGGCTGCCGCGTCGCCAACATGGAATTCATGCAATTCCACCCGACCTGCCTCTACCACCCGGAGGCCAAGTCCTTCCTGATCTCCGAGGCCCTGCGCGGAGAAGGTGCGCGCCTCAAGCTGCCCGACGGAAAACGCTTCATGCCGCGCTTCGACGAGCGCGCCGAGCTGGCGCCCCGCGACATCGTCGCCCGCGCCATCGACCATGAGATGAAGCGCCTCGGCATCGACTGTGTCTACCTCGACATCAGCCACAAGAGCCGCGCCTTCATCAAGTCGCACTTCCCGACCATCTACGAGCGTTGCCTGCATTACGACATCGACATCACCCGCGAGCCGATTCCGGTGGTGCCCGCCGCCCACTACACCTGCGGCGGAGTCATGATCGACGCCCACGGCTGCACCGACATCGATCACCTCTATGCCATCGGCGAAGTGTCCTATTCCGGGTTGCATGGCGCCAACCGCATGGCCAGCAACTCCCTGCTGGAATGCCTGGCCTTCGGCCATGCCGCGGCGCGCCACATCGAACAGAGCATCGATGCCGTCCCCATGCCGGGGAGGATCGCGCCCTGGGACGAATCGCAGGTCACCGATTCCGACGAAGAAGTCGTGGTCGCCCACAACTGGGACGAACTGCGCCGGTTCATGTGGGACTATGTCGGCATCGTGCGCACCAACAAGCGGCTGGAACGCGCCCTGCACCGCTGCGAACTGCTGAAATCGGAAATCAACGATTACTACGGCAATTTCCGCGTAACCGGCGACCTGCTGGAACTGCGCAACCTGGTGGTGGTTGCCGAACTGATCATCCGTTCGGCAATGGCACGCCATGAAAGCCGTGGCCTGCACTACACCCTGGACTATCCCGACCTGCTGCCCGAGCCGAAGATCACCGTGCTCGAACCGGAACCCCGCGGCAAGCAAACCGAAGAGGACCCGGTGCGCCTGATCGGCCGCTGATCCTCCTTCCCCGATGGGATATGGCCGGAATGGGCGCTTCGCGGCATAGTTCCGCTGTTTCGCCCGGAGATCGCCATGCTGCTGCAGCACCAGCTACGCATCGACACGCGCCCGCGTTCCTCCCTCGATATCAGTAGCGAGGTGGACGGCGTGGTGCGCGAATCGGGCATCGGCACCGGCCTGTGTCATGTGTTCATCCATCACACCAGCGCCTCGTTGATGATCACCGAGAACGCCGACCCGTCGGTGCGCCGCGACCTCGAATACTTCATGCAGAAGACGGTGCGCGATGGCGACCCCGGCTATGAGCACGACCTGGAAGGGCCCGACGACATGTCGGCGCACATCCGCAGCGTGCTCAGCGGCAGCGATCTGACCGTCCCGGTGAGCGGTGGCCGCCTCGCGCTCGGCACCTGGCAGGGGATTTTTCTCTGGGAACACAGGGCACGGGGCCACAGTCGCCGGATTACCGTAACGGTACACGGGGAATAAGCACTGCTGATGAGGGTATTCTGCCGCTGCATTGTCCCGCGGCGGGCGTTTGATTTAGACTAGGCGGCCGTTTGAGCCAAAACAGAACGAACACTTAGAGATAGAGGGTTTTCCATGGCAGAGTCCGGACTTACTTATCGTCGCTACAAAGACGGAGAGCACAACTACCGTTCCTACGGAGAGAAAATCTTCGAGCAGGACACCACCTACAAGTGCCCGACCTATGTCCACCGCACCCCGCCCTGCCAGGGCAGCTGCCCCTCCGGTGAAGACATCCGTGGCTGGCTGCAGATCGTTCGTGGCATCGAGAAACCCACCGGTGGCATGGAAAAGGTCGAATACGCCTTCTATCGCTCCACCGACGCCAACCCCTTCCCGGCGATCATGGGCCGCGTCTGCCCGGCGCCCTGTCAGGAAGGCTGCAACCGCAACGAGGTCGAGGACTTCGTCGGCATCAACTCCATCGAGCAGTACATCGGTGACTACGCCCGCGAACACGGACTCAAATTCCACGGTCCAGGCAAGGAAACAGGCAAGACCGTGGCCATCATCGGCGGCGGTGTCGGCGGCCTCGCCTGCGCCTACCAGCTGCGGCGCATGGGCCATGCGGTCAAGGTCTACGACAACCACAAGGAGCTGGGTGGCATGATGCGCTACGGCATTCCCGGCTACCGTACCCCCCGCGATGTCATGGACCACGAGATCCAGCGCATCCTCGACCTCGGCGTCGAGGTGCACCTCAATACCTTCGTCGGCAAGGACATCACCCTCGAGCAGCTGCGCGAGGAGAACGACGCCGTGGTCATCGCCATCGGCGCCCAGGCCGGCCGCAACATTCCGATTCCCGGTAGCGATGCACCCAACTGCATTACCGGTGTCTCCTTCCTCGAGGCCTACAACGACGGCCGCCTGAAGTTCGTTTCCAAGCGCGTCGTGGTCATCGGCGGCGGCGACACCGCGATGGATGTCGTCTCCGTGGCTCGCCGTCTCGGCCATGTGCAGGCCAAGCATCCGGACGAGCGGCCCGAAGCCGTGGTCCTCAACCAGACCGCCCAGGATTGCGCCGTTGCCTGCAAGAAGGAAGGCGCCGAAGTCCTGCTGGTCTACCGCCGTCCGGTGGACCAGATGCCCGCCGCCGAGCATGAAGTCGAAGCCGCCCGCAAGGAAGGCGTCGAACTGCGAGGCAGCCTTGTGCCGATCGAAGTCATCAAGGACGAGGAAGGCCGCGCCAAGGCCCTGCGCGTGGCCAAGGCCGACTGGTCCAGCGGCAAGATGGAACTCATCCCCGACTCCGAATTCGAGATCGAGTGTGACCTGATCGTCTCTGCCATCGGCCAGGGCGGCGACCTCACCGGCATGGAAGACCTCGACAACGGCCGCGGTCTGATCGACTCCGACAAGTACTACCAGGTGCCCGGACAGCAGGGCCTGTTCGTCATCGGCGACATCGTGCGCCCTCACCTGCTGACCACCGCCATCGGCCAGGCCTGGGTCGCTGCCGAGAGCATCGACCACTACCTGAAGAAAGAGGATCTCGGCAAGCGTCCCAAGGTGGATGTGCACCATTTCGACCTGCTCGAAAAACTCAAGGAAACCGGCCTCGCCCCCCAGCCCTACAGCCATGAGGAGACCTGGGGCACCAGCGAAGCCGATTTCGCCATCCACAATTATGAGGACCGTTCCGAGCAGGAGATCATTCCCGCCGACAAGCTGTTCCTCGGCCATTTCGAATACACTCCACGCATCAAACGCAAGGAAGTCGAAATCACGGCGGAAAATGTCATCGACTCATACGAAGAGCGTTTCATCGGTCTGGAGGATGACCAGGCCACCCAGGAAGCCGACCGCTGCATGAGCTGCGGCATGTGTTTCGAGTGCGACAACTGCGTCATCTACTGTCCGCAGGACGCCGTCCACCGTACGCCGAAGGACAAGTCCACACTGGGCCGCTATGTGTTCACCGACTACACCCGCTGTATCGGCTGCCACATCTGCGCCGATGTCTGCCCCACCGGCTACATCCAGATGGCGATGGGCGACCACTAGGCTTCATACCGCTCGCTACAGGCTCGACCGGCAAGTGCCGGTCGGGCCTTTTGCTTTTCAACCTTTCTGTAAACACGAACGAGGAAACATCATGAAACTGATTCTGTTGGGCGCTCCCGGCGCCGGCAAGGGCACCGTGGCCAAGCTGCTGACCCAGATCGACGGCTCGGTACAAATCTCCACCGGCGACATCCTGCGCGCCGCCGTGGCCGCCGGCACCGAACTGGGCAAGAAGGCCGAAGCCGCCATGAAAGCCGGTGACCTGGTCTCCGACGACCTGATCATGGGCATCATGGAAGAACGCCTGAAGGAAGACGACTGCAAGAACGGCTACCTGCTCGACGGCTTCCCGCGCACCATTCCCCAGGCCGAGGCACTGAAGGAACTGCTGGCCAAAATGGGCGAACAACTCGACTGTGTGGTCAACATCGATGTGCCGCGCGAGGTCATCCTCGACCGCCTGACCACCCGCCGTACCTGCACCGATTGCGGCGCCATCTACAATGTCAAGTCCAACCCGCCGAAGGAAGAAGGCAAATGCGACAAGTGCGGCGGTCCGGTGGTCCAGCGCGATGACGAAACCGAGGAAGCCATCGGCAATCGCCTCGATGTGTACGAGGAGAAGACCGCCCCGCTGGTCGGTTTCTACGAGAAGGAAGGCCTGCTGCTGACCGTTGAGGCCACCTCCAGCGATGCCGTCATCGACGCCATCAAGGAGAAGCTGGGCCTCTGATCCAGCCCCCGCTCTTCGACCCACGAAAAAGCCGGCCCAGCGCCGGCTTTTTCATTGCCGTCCGCTTGCGTCCTCCAGCCAGCCGTCCAGCTCCGCCAGCGGCATCGGCCGCGCCAGCAGATACCCCTGGATCAGCTCACACCCCATGTCCCTGAGCAGTGCACGGGTCTCTTCGTCCTCCACGCCCTCGGCCACTACCCGCATCTGCAGCCCGCGGGCCATCAGGATCAGCGACTTGACGATATGGGCGTCCATGGTCTGGCCGGTCATGTTGGCGATGAAGGAACGGTCGATCTTGAGCTCACAGGCCGGGATGCGTCGCAGATAGGTCATGGTCGAATAGCCCGTGCCAAAATCGTCGATCGACAGACCGATACCCAGCTCCCTCAGGGCCTGCAGGGTATCGACCGCCTGATCCAGGCGCGAGATGACCGCGGACTCGGTCACTTCGAGCACCAGACGCGCGGGATCGAAGCCCCAGATCGCCAGCGCCGCACGCACATCATCGACGATGTCCTGGCGCTGCAGCAACTGGGCTGAAAGGTTGATCGACACATGGCCGATGCCGTTCCGCGACGCCATTTCGCGCATGACCGCGTTCAGCGTCCAGGTGGTGATTTCCTCGATCAGTGTGCTGCGTTCGGCAATGGGTATGAACAGGTCCGGGCGCACGAAGCCCTGTGCCCCGTTGCGCCAGCGGATCAACGCCTCCACTCCATGCAGGCGGCCGTCATCCAGCCGCTGCTGGGGCTGGTAGTACATGGCCAGCTGACCCCGGTCGGCGGCCTGTCTCAGGTCGTGTTCCAGATCCCAGTCGATGATGCCTTCTTCGACGGTCTGCCGGTCCCCATCGAAGGCATAGCCTTCCGGGGTTTGGCGCGCGTTCAGCAGTGCCCGCTCCAGCCTGCGTAGACAGGACTCCAGATCTGCAGGTGCCTGCGCCGGGTCGAACAGGGCCGCCCCGATTGCCAGACTCAGGTGATGGGTTTCACCATCGATCGCATAGACCGCGCTGAGTAGGGCGTGCAGGCGCGCAAGGGCCAGCCGTGCATGCCCCGGATTGCGAATGCCTTGCAACACAATCAGGTAGTCGGCATTGCCGATGCGTTCGGCGATGCCCTTCCCGCTGACGAAACCCTCGACGCGCTGTGCAAGCGCCTCCAGCAGGCGGTCCACCCGCCGATAGCCATGACTCAGATTGAGTTGTCGCAGGCGATTGACGCCAACCAGCAATACGGCCCGAATCCCTTCCTCTTCCCATGACGCCTCAGTCAGCTGCGCCTCGATGCGCTGCAGGGCGGCGGATCGGCAACGGTCCAGGCTCACAGGTACAACTCGTCCGGGTCGAGCCCGTAGCTTCCCGGCTCAAGGGTCTTGACGATGGCCAGCGGCTCACCCTCGCTGTCCCGCTCTACGTGGAGCAGATCGACGATATCGAAATTCGCATACATGCGTTTTTTCCGGTCCAGCAGCAGCATCACCTTGGGCCGCAAGCGCCGGGTACGGTGCTGGGCGATGACCACGCCGACCTGCCCGCTGCTCAGTTCGACCAACGTCCCCACCGGATAGACACCGATCACCTGGATGAACTGCTCGATCAGCTCCTCCTGGAATTCACGGCCGCGCCAGGCATACAGCCGGTTCACCGCCTCGTGGGGGGATACGGCGCTGGCATAGGGGCGCTGCGAGGTGATGGCCTCGTAACAATCCACCAGCCCGCCGATGCGGCCGAACAAGGGAATCTGCGTGCCTTTCAGCCCCTGTGAATAACCGGAACCGTCATGCCGCTCATGGTGGGTCTGCACCATGGACAGCACCTCAGGGGGTATGCCGGCAATGCCGGACACGATGTCGACACTGTGATCGACATGGCGCTGAATGATGCGAAACTCCTCCGCATCGAAGCGGCCCGGCTTGTCGAGCAGATGGCCGGGGCAACGCAGCTTCCCGACATCCAGCAACAGCCCGCCCAGGCCGAGCACATCCAAATCCTCCCGCGGCAATCCGAGGTGCCTGCCAAAGGCGATCGCCCAGATCGCGGTATTGACCGCGTGATAATAGCTGTAGTCCTGCTTGGCCCTGAGGCGGGTCAGCCAGGTAAAGGCGTCCGGGTTGCGGACGATACTGTCCACCATCGGCGTCACCACAACTTCCAGATCCTCGTAGCACACCTCATGCTGCTGCCCCAGTTCCCGTACCAGGTACTTGAGCTGCACCGACAAGCGGGCATGGGCGGCCCGTGCCACGCGGTATTCGCGGGTGAATTCACTGCGTTCGGGATAGGGTTCCGGTTCCCGCCCGGTCAACGCGCGCAGGCGCTGAGCCGGATCGACCACCGGTATCCCTGTCGTGGTCTGGCCACCGCTGAAGTCGCCCGAGTGAGGGGCCGTTGCCTGGACTTCGGGGGTGCTGCGGTAGCGATCGACATAGACATGCCGGCAGCAGGCGGCCAGGCGGGCAATATCCTGTTCCGTGCGAATCAGCTTGCCCTGCAACGGAAACTTCGTCTCTTCCCAGGGCCGATCCAGACGGCTCACATACATGCCAACTCGAAGATCCTCGACCGCAACCTGAGTCTCTACGATACCCACATTCGCTCTCCGCAAGACATCAAATCCGGAGTATAGGCCAATGCCACAAGGCTGCAGGCTGCATTCCGCGCCAGCGATCAGGCGGAGCGCGGAAACACCACCAGATGATCGAATTCGAGGCGGATGCCTATGGACTCGCCGATGGCATGATCATGGTGACTCGGCACCAGCGCCAGCAACTCGGCTCCGCTGGGCATGCGCAGGCTGTAGAGGAATTCCGATCCGCGAAACGCCCGGTCGATGACGATGGCCTGATCCGGCGCGGCATCGTCGTGGATCAGGTCATCGGGGCGAACCAGCACATCCACAAGGCAGCCCGGGCGGCATTCGGGGGGCGTCACGCCACTCAGCAGGCCGAGTTCGGTTTCCACGCCCTCGTCGGTGACGCGCCCCGGCAACAACACGCCTTCGCCAATGAAGCCGGCGACGAACCGGTTGACCGGCCGGTGGTAGAGGTTGTAGGCCGAATCACACTGCTGCAGACGGCCCGACTCCAGCACGCAGATGCGGTCGGCCATGGCGAAGGCTTCATGCTGGTCGTGGGTGACCAGGATCGCCGAAATGCCTTCCTGACGCAGGATGTTGCGCACTTCGCGGGCCAGGCTTTCGCGCAGGGTCACATCGAGACTGGAGAACGGCTCGTCCAGCAACAACAGTGATGGACGGGGCGCCAGGGCACGGGCCAGTGCCACCCGCTGTTGCTGCCCGCCCGACAACTGATGCGGCCAGGCTTTGGCCATTCCGGGCAGACCGACCAGAGCCAGCAGTTCGGCGACCCGCGCATGCCGTTTGCCCGCCGGCCAGCCACGCAGTCCAAACGCAATGTTGTCCCCGATACTGAGGTGCGGAAACAGCGCGAAATCCTGGAACACCATGCCGATACCGCGCTGTTCCGGCGGCCGGCACAGTCCGCGCCCGGTCACCAGCACCCCATCGAGCCGGATGTCTCCCTGATCCGGCATCTGGAAGCCGGCGATGCAGCGCAGCACCGTGGTTTTGCCGCAGCCGCTGGGCCCGAGCAGGCAGCCGAGTTCACCCCTCTGAAGTTCGAGATCGATCCCGTCGACCGCCGTATCGCGCCCGAAACGGACCCGCACCCCCTTCACCTCCAGTATCGTCAGCGCGTCATTCATGCCCGGCCCTCGCCTGGGAGATGCTGCGGCTCAGATAGACCACCGGCAGCAGGCCAACGGCGACGATCGCCAGCGCCGCGCTGCTCGAATCCGCCAGTCGCTCGTCGGAAGCCAGTTCGAAGGCACGCACCGCCAGTGTATTGAAATCGAAGGGGCGCAGGATCAGCGTGGCCGGCAATTCCTTCATCACATCGACGAACACGATCAGCAGCGCCGTCAGCAGGGACCCCTTCATCAGCGGCATGTGCACGCGCTGCAGACTGGCACGCGGACGGTACCCCAGTGAGCGGGCGGCATCGTCCATCGAGGGCCGGATCTTGTCCAGTCCGGCCTCCACCGTCTGCAGGCTGACCGCCAGGAAGCGCACCATATAGGCGAAGATCAGCGCAAACAGGCTGCCGCTGAGCAACAGACCGCTGGACAGGCCCAGATGTGCGCGCAACCAGGCGTCCAGTGCGTTGTCGAAGGCCGCCAGCGGGATCATCACCCCGACGGCGATGACCGCCCCCGGCACCGCATAGCCCAGGGTGGCCACCCGTGAGGCTATGCGCAGGCCGCGGGTCGGCATCAACCGCTTGCCGTAACCCAGCAGCAGCGCAAGCACCAGGGCCAGCAGCGCGGCCACGGCGCCCAGCATCAGCGTGTTCAGAACCAGCCGGCGAAACTCCGCGTCGAGGGGCTCCAGTCCCCCAAGCCAGGCCCAGTACCCCAGCTGCAGTGCCGGCAGCAGAAACCCCAGCACGACCGGCAGCAGGCACAGCGCAAAGGCCAGCCAACGCAACCCGCCCCTGAGCCGGTATTCCGGAAGCCGGGAATAACGCCCGGTGGTGTGGTGATAGCGGGACTGCCGCCGCGAGGCCCGTTCCAGCAGCATCAGCAGGAACACCAACAACAGCAACAAGGCCGACAGCCGCGCCGCGGCGACACTGTCGCCCATGCCAAACCAGGTCCGGAAGATGCCGGTGGTGAACACCGGCAGACCGAAATAGGCCACGGTGCCGTAATCCGCCAGCGTCTCCATCAGCGCCAGTGACAACCCGGCGACGATTGCCGGGCGCGCCAGCGGCAGTGCCACACGGAAGAAACTGCAGAACGGGCCACAGCCCAGGGTGCGGCTCACTTCGAGGACGCACACCGACTGTTCGAGAAAGGCGGCCCGACCGAGCAGATAGACATAGGGATAGAGCACCAGCGTCAGCATCGCAATGGCACCCCCAAGCGACCGGATCTCCGGAAACCGGTAGTCGCCATATCCCCAGCCCGTCTGCTCCCGCAGCAGGGTCTGGACCGGACCGGCAAAATCGAGCATGCCGGTCCAGGTATAGGCGATGATGTAGGCCGGCATTGCCAGCGGCAGCAGAAGTGCCCAGCTGAAAAAGGCCTTGCCCGGGAAACGGCACATGGCCGTTAGCCAAGCCGTGGACACCCCCACCAGCAGAACGCCGATGCCCACCCCCAGTACCAGCCAGGCCGAATTGGCCAGGTACTCCGGCAGCACCGTCTGCTTCAGATGCAGCCAGTTCTCCCCCGCCGGCTGCAGCAGAAACCCGGTGACGGTCAGCACCGGCAGGCTCAGCACCAAAGCCAACAGGATCAGGCCTGGGCGCCAGAGCCGGGTCAATCCGGACATCTGGCTGCTGCACTGCGGGTTCATCGCCTCCGACCGCCTGGCAGCGCGTCAGCGCCAACCGGCCCGATCCATGATGCGCACCGCCTCGGGATTGAGCTCACCCAGACGGTCGAGGTTGACCCGATCCGCCTTGAATTCACCCCAGCTTCTCACCCGCTCGCTGACCGGCACGCCCTCGACCACCGGGTATTCGTAGTTGACTTCGGCATACCACTGCTGAGCCTCCGGGCTGACCAGAAATTCCAGCAGGCGGATCGCGGCATCACGGTTTTTCGCATGGCGCGTGACCCCGGCTCCACTGACATTCACATGCGTGCCCCGATCCTGCTGATTGGGCCACAGCAAGCCCATCTTGCGCGCTGCTTCCCGCTGCGCCGGATTCTTGCGGCTGGTCAGCATCTTGCCGTAGTAATAGGTATTGGCCACCGCCAGATCACAGACACCGGCCGCCGCGGCCATGATCTGGTCACGATCACCGCCGCGCGGCGGGCGAGCCATGTTGCGCACCAGACCCCGGACCCATTCCTCGGTGGCCTGCTCGCCATTGGCCAGGATCATCGAAGCCACCAGCGACTGGTTGTAGATGTTGCCGGAACCGCGGATGCAGATACGCCCCTTCCATTTCGGGTCGGCCAGGTCCTCGTAGCGGGCCAGTTCGGACGGCTGTACCCGCTCCCGGTTGTAGAAAATGACGCGCGCCCGCTGCGACAGTCCGTACCACTGGCCGCCGGGATCGCGCAGCTGGGCCGGGACCGCGGCCTTGAGCGTCTCGCTCTCCACTGGCTGCAAAACTCCCGCCTTCTTGGCCCGGTGCAGGCGCCCCGCATCGACCGTGATGAACAGGTCCGCGGGGGTATTGCGCCCCTCGTTCTGCAGGCGCACCAGCAACTTGTCGGCCTTGGCGGTGACCAGCCGTGTCTTGATGCCCGTCTGTTCGCTGAACCGCTCCAGCAAGGGCTTGATCAATGCTTCCTTGCGGCCGGAATAGACATTGACCTCCGCCGACTGGACGGGCGTGGCCAGATTGATCAGCGGCAATAACAGCAACAGCTTCTTGAACATGATTTGACCTCCGGTATAGCTCGGGTTAAACAGGGATGGCGCGTATCCTAATCAAGCTCGATTTCAATGTAAACAATAATTATTCTCATTTGCATGACAAATCCACTCCCCCTGCCTCAATTCAACCGGCTGATCGCCCCGGACGCCTTTCTGTGGGAACGCCTGAATGATCTGCTCGAAGCACACTCCATCGTGCTCGACGACACGGCTTCCCAACGGCTGAGAAGGCTGGCCACCGCCAGCGGTTATGCACTTCAGCAACTGACGCGGTATCCACAGTGGGTGAGCGCACTCATCCCCGGCACGGCCTTTACACTGGACCCGGAACAGCTGGCTGCCCGGTTTGCCGTCATCGAGGATACGGATACGCTGAAACAGGCCCTGCGCGAGGCACGACACAGGCATCTTCTTGAAATCATCTGCCTCGATGTGTGCGACGGTCAGGATGTGGATACCAGCCTGCGGCAACTGAGCGCGCTGGCCGACTGCCTGATCCGTCTGGCTTTGGAGCGCATCGAGGCGCTGCTGGCGAAACGCCACGGCCAGCCGAGGGATCAGAAGGGCGAGCCACTGACCCTGAATGTCATCGGCATGGGCAAACTGGGCGGTAGGGAGCTCAATTTCAGCTCCGACATCGATCTCATCTGTCTGTACCGCGAGGATGGCGAACTGTCCGGTTTCGGCAAGCTCAGTCACCAGCAGTTCTTCACCCAGGTCACCCGCCAGCTCGTGCAATGCCTCAACGACAGCACTGAAGACGGCTTCGTCTACCGGGTGGACCTGCGTCTTCGACCCTGGGGAGATGCGGGGCCAGTGGCGATGAGCCATGCCGCCTTCGAGCATTATTATCAACTGCATGGGCGTGACTGGGAACAATACGCCATGGTCAAGGCGCGGGTCATCACCGGCAGCGATGCGGACCGCGAAGCCATAGAAGGCATCATCCGGCCATTCGTTTACCGCCGTTACCATGACTACCGCGTGTTCGACGGCCTGGCGCGCCTGAAGAACCGCATCGACAGCGAAGCCCGACGCAAGGGCGCCCTCGACAACATCAAGATCGGCAAGGGCGGCATACGCGAAATCGAGTTTTTCGTGCAGGCCTTCCAGATCCTCAGGGGCGGACGCAACCACCGGCTGCAGACCCGCAGCCTGCTGCGTGCACTTGAGGTCCTGGAAGACGAATCCGTCATCCCCGCACAGACCGCCCGCGAGCTGCGCGACGCCTACCGCTTTCTGCGCCTGCTGGAAAACCGCATCCAGATGCAACAGGACCAGCAGACCCATGTCCTGCCCGCCGACGCCATCACGCGCGCACGCATCGCCGCCCTGCTCGATGACGGAGAATGGGAACGGCTGATGAGCGAGCTCGATCACCACCGGAAACGGGTCAGCCATCACTTCGACCGCCTGTTCCGCGAGGCCGGATCGCCGGATGAACAGCCGGTGCAGGCGCTGGACGAGCTGGATGACAACGCGCTGCAGGCATGCCTGGAAACAATCGGCTACCCCGAACCGGCGGCAGTCAGCGAACAGCTGCGGGCCTTCTTCCGATCCCGCCCCCTGCTCTATCTCTCGCAACAGGCCAAACAACGCCTGCAAGCCATCCTGCCGCTGCTGCTGGAACAGGCCGCGCGGCATGACGACAGCACGCAACTGGTGGAGCGGTTGCTGCAACTTCTCAATGCCATCGCCGGACGCAGCGCCTATTACGAACTGCTCTACCAAAACCGGCCGCTGCTGGAAAAACTGGTCGATACCTTCGCCTCCAGTGCCTGGATTGCCGATCAGGTCACCCGCTACCCGATGCTGCTGGAGACCCTGCTCTGGCCCGGCGACCCGCAAGAGCGTTTCAACCGCCAGATGCTAGCGGACAGCCTCGACCGCCAACTGACCAATGTCGCCGGTGATATCGAACTGGAGCTGGATGTGCTGCGCCAGTTCAAGCGGGCCCAGACCCTGGTGATCGCCGTCGCCGAACTGGCCGGGGAACTGGATGCCCTGCAGGCCGCGGAACATCTCAGCACCCTCGCCGAGCTGCTGCTTCAGACCGTCCACGATCGCGCGCTGGAAGAATTGCGCCAGCAGCATGGCCGGCCCCTGTACCGCAGCGACGGGAAAACCCGTGAAGCCCGCCTCGGTATCATCGGCTATGGCAAGCTGGGCGGGCGCGAACTGCATTACCGCTCCGACCTCGACATCATCTTCCTGCACGACTCCGGCACAGAAGCGGCCATGACCGATGGCCAGCGGCCCATCGACAACGGCCAGTTCTTCGCCCGCCTGGCACAGAAAATCATCTCCCGCATCACCCTGCTCACCGCCGCCGGCAAGCTCTACGAGATCGACACCCGACTGCGCCCCGACGGCGCCTCGGGCATGCTGGTCTCATCGCTGTCGGCCTTCCGCGACTACCAGTGCCACAAGGCCTGGACCTGGGAACACCAGGCGCTGGTGCGCGCCCGTCATGTTGCCGGAGATCCGGCCATTGCCGAACCCTTCGAGGCCATTCGCCGGGAGGTGCTCACCCTGCCCCGCGATGCCGGAACACTGAAGCACGACATCCTCGAGATGCGCGAGCGGATGTACCGCGCCAAGCGCCCCCCCGAAGGCGAAACCGTCAACCTCAAGCACTCGCGCGGCGGGCTGGTGGACATCGAATTCCTGGTGCAGTACCGGGTGCTGGCCGGGGCAAATAAATTTGCCAGCCTGATCCAAAGAACCGATAATGCGGGGCTGTTGAGCGCGCTGCACGAAGTCGGTTTGATCGACGACGATTGCGTGCATTTGCGCGATATCTATCGCATTTTCCATCAGTGGTTACACGCCCGGGTGCTGCAGAACCGCAGCGCCGACATCGAGGCGGCCCCGCTACGCAAGGAGCTGGAACGGGTCCGCGCCTGCTGGCATCGATGGCTGGAGTCGTAGCCCGTACAGAAGAAGTCGAGTAGCAATCATGTCGATGTCGGATCGAGACGGTGTCATCTGGTTTGATGGCGAACTGGTGCCCTGGCGCGAAGCCAAGGTCCATGTACTGACCCATACCCTGCACTACGGCATGGGCGCCTTCGAGGGCGTGCGCGCCTACCACGCCGATCAGGGCACCGCGATCTTCGCCCTCGATGCCCACACCCGCCGCCTGATCGATTCCTGCAAGATCCTCGGCATGAAACTGCCGTTCAGCCATGCCGAACTCAACCAGGCTCAGATAGACTCGGTGCGTGAAAACCGGCTCGACAGCGCCTACATCCGCCCAATGGTGTTCTACGGCTCCGAGGGCATGGGCCTGCGCGCCGACAACCTCAGCGTGCATGTCATCGTCGCCGCCTGGGAATGGGGCGCCTACCTCGGCGCCGAGGGCATGGAGAAAGGCATCCGCATCAAGACCTCATCCTACACCCGCCATCACGTCAACATCGCGATGACCAAGGCCAAGGCCAACGGCCAGTACATCAACTCGATGCTGGCACTGCAATCGGCCATCGAGGACGGCTATGACGAGGCCCTGCTGCTGGATCCTGAAGGCTATGTGGCCGAGGGCAGCGGCGAGAACATCTTCGTCATCCGCGACGGCGTCATCTACACCCCCGAGGTGACCTCGGCGCTCAACGGCATCACCCGCAAAACACTGTTCATGCTGGCGCGCGAGGAGCTGGGTCTGGAAATCGTCGAAAAACGCATCACCCGCGACGAGATCTACATCGCCGACGAAGCCTTTTTCACCGGCACCGCGGCCGAGGTCACGCCGATCCGCGAACTGGACAACCGTCCGATCGGCAGCGGCAGCCGCGGCCCGATCACCGAGCGGCTGCAGACGGCCTATTTCGACCTGGTACACGGCCGCAACGCGAAGCACCTCGACATGCTGACCTTCGTCTGACCGGAGAACCCCGATGACCAACCCCAACACCGCGCTGCACCCCGACCAGTACGCCACGCCCAATGCCAAGGCGGCCATCGAGGTGCGTCCAGAGGACCTGCCGGTGCATTGCCCAACCGAAGGCAGCGCCTTGTGGAATTCCCACCCCCAGGTCTATATCCCGGTGGTCGAAAACGGCGGCGAGGCGCGCTGCCCCTACTGCAGCGCCCTGTTCAAGCTAATCGGCGACCTGCCGCCCTCCTGCTGAAGCCGCCGCGGAGCGTCAGGCGTAGAACATGTCGCGGTAGAGTCCCTCGGCCCAGGCCAGCCCGGCCTGACCGGCGGTGGCGTTCCATTTCTCCATCAGGTGGACTCGGTCGAACTCGAAGGTTTTCTCGTTTTCATCGTAGCTGTAGAAGGCAATGATGCTCATCGATTCCAGCGGGTCGATGCGCACGCCGGAGAAGCACATGGTCTGCGGGCTGCGCCAGGGAATTTCCTTGCCCTGGGCATGGGCAGCGATGACCTCGGCCACATACCGCGCCTCGGAATGGGCGGTGTTTCCGCTCTTGGAGAAGGGCTGGGAGCGTGAGTCTCCAGTCACATAGACCCGCTCATCGTCGAGGAGATTGTATTTGAACGGATCGATGGCGGCCTCGAACTGGGCGCTGGCCGGGTCGGCAAGGCCGAATTCCTCGATGATGCGGGCGGCGCGCACCGGCGGGTAGATCACCGCATCGTCGAAGGCATAGCTGTCGAAATCGGTCTCCACGGCCTTGTTCTCGATGTCCACCGCGCTGATCTCGGCGCTGGGTTCATACTGGATGATGTCCCCGTAATACTGCTCGAACGCCTTCTTGAAGCCATCGGTCTTGATGCGGATGTCGGGGTTCATGTCGAGCAGCAACACCTTGCCCTGGATGCCGCGTTTCTTCATGATCGCCGCCGCCATGCAGGCCCGTTCATAGGGCGCGGCCATGCAGCGGTAGTTGCCGGCCGGTACCGTCAGCAGCAGAGTGCCGCCCCCGAAATCCTGCAACTTGTGCTTGATCGCCATGATCTCCGAAGCGCTGTTGAATCCGGCCGGATAGTGCATCCGTAGCCGGTACGCGTCGTCCGGGTCCTCGACGCCGATGCGGCTGTAGTCGTAGTCGATGCCGGGAGCCAGTACCAGATAGTCGTAGGCGATCAGCCCGAGGGTGGTCGCCAGCATCCGACGGTCGCGGTCGAGACCGATGGCGGTGGCGTTGAGGAACAGGTAGTCGTTGTTGCGCGCGGCATCGACATAGCTGTGGGTCAGAAACTCCAGATCGACCTGATCCGCCATCCAGACATTGCTGATCGGGCAGGACACGAACTGGTCCTTGCGGTCCAGCAGCAGTACATCGAAAGCCGGATTGAAGCGCTTGAGGTACTTGGCCAGGGTGAGGCCGGACCAGCCACCACCCACCACCACCACCCGCGGCCCCTTGGCCTTCGGCAGATCCGCCGGGCGGGACAGGTGACCGAGTATCGTGGGCTTAGCGGGTTGCTGTCGGGCTTCGGGAGCGGCAGCAGCCGGTGTCGCCGCGCCGCCGGCGGCCAGCGCGGCCGACGCCTGCAGAAAACGGCGGCGATCGAATCGGGGTGTATCCTTCTTGCTCATGCGCCTGTCCTCAGTTGAAATCGGTGTTGCGCCAGTCCAGCGACGGAGCCAGCTTGTCTTTCGGCACCGGCAGCCAGGACACATAGTTGATGACCTTCTTCAACTGCTCCTCGTCAAGGCGCCCAAGAATCGCGGTCATCACCGGATTGACCTTGCGCAGGCCACTGCGGATCAGCCCGACCTGGCGGATCAGGTAGGGGTAATGCTGGCCCCGAAGCATCGGAATCGCCGCCTCGTTGTTGCCCTCGCCGAGCTTGCCATGGCACTGCGCGCAATTGGCCTGGTAGAGTGTTTCGCCCTCGCGGTATTCCTCGCGGTGATCGCGCCACGGGCCCTTCTGGTGACGCGGATGCATCGGCAGGCGGGAGATGTAGGAGACCAGATCGACCAGCGGTTGGTAGCCCTTGCCCAGCGTGCGCTCCTGGACGAAGGGGTACATCGCCGGGTTGTCGCGTTCACCGCTGCGGATGCGCATCAGCTGGTCGAACAAGACCTGGCGGTGCTGACCGGCAATCTGCGGGTAGGCGCCGTCGGTGCTGCCCCAGCCTTCCGGCAGGTGGCAGGAGGCACAGATGGCGTACAGACGCTGTCCGTTGCGCAGATCCGGCTCCAGGGTCAGCTTGATGGTCATCGGGTCCGCCGCCGAGGCCAGCAACGGCAACACCGCCAGCGCCAGAGGCAGGAATCGGAAAGGCTTCATGTGTTCATCCTTCAAAAGTTGGGGCATCGTCAACCGATACTAGAACATCCGGGCGGTCTTGCGCATAACATGGATCAATTCACCCTGTCCGGTGACTGACGCGCCCGGGCCGCGGTTTCTTCCCTGTTTCACCTCCATGTAGCGGTCACATGGACAAAAGGGGGGCATGAAATACACTCCACAGGTCATGAAATGGCCCCGCGGCCGGACCTCCGGCAATACTTTTTCGACAGGCTTCCGTGTTTGCGGGCTCACCATCAGGAAAAAACCTCCAAACCCTGCCACAGACCGGATTCTGCGGGCGGTTCAACACAGCCCTTGCGGGACCAGCGCCGATGCGGCCGCCGGTTCATGCAGCGAGAAGCCGGTGCCTGTGGTCATTGTTCCACCAGGTTCCCGCTACCCGGCCAGAAAAGGCATAAAGCCCCCCCTCCCTGCCGGTGTGCCGATCATGGATGGTGCCACAGGAGCAGCTGCCCGTTGCATCCGGGCACAAAAAAGCCCCGCATTCTTGCGAATGCGGGGCCGGAGCCTGGGCTGAGGCGGTTTACATCATGCCGCCCATGCCGCCCATGCCGCCCATGTCGGGTGCGGCGGCCGGGGCTTCTTCCTTCGGCGCCTCGGCGATCATGCACTCGGTGGTCAGCAGCAGACCGGCCACGGAAGCGGCGTTCTGCAGCGCCGAGCGGGTCACCTTGGTCGGGTCCAGAATGCCCATGTCGATCATGTCACCGTACTCGCCGGTGGCCGCGTTGTAGCCGAAGTTGCCTTCTCCGTTCTCGACCTCGTTGGTCACCACGGAGGGCTCGTCACCGGCATTGCTGACGATCTGGCGCAGCGGCTCTTCCAGCGAGCGACGCAGGATGGCGATACCGACATTCTGGTCGTCGTTGTCGCCGGTCAGATCGCTGATCGCAGCGCGGGCACGGATCAGGGCGACACCACCGCCGGGTACCACGCCTTCCTCGACGGCGGCGCGGGTGGCGTGCAGTGCGTCCTCGACGCGGGCCTTCTTCTCCTTCATCTCGACCTCGGTCGCAGCGCCCACCTTGATGACGGCAACACCACCGGCCAGCTTGGCGACGCGCTCCTGCATCTTCTCCTTGTCGTACTCGGAGGTGGATTCCTCGATCTGGGCCTTGATCTGGGCGATGCGGGCCTGGATCTCGTCGCTGGAACCGCCGCCGTCGACGATGGTGGTGTTTTCCTTGGTCACGGTCACGCGCTTGGCGGTGCCGAGGTCGTCCAGGGTGGCCTTCTCGAGGCTGAGACCGACTTCTTCGGAAATCACCTGACCGCCGGTGAGGATGGCGATATCCTGCAGCATGGCCTTGCGGCGATCACCGAAACCGGGGGCCTTGACCGCGCAGACCTTGACGATGCCGCGCATGCTGTTGACCACCAGGGTCGCCAGGGCTTCGCCCTCGACATCCTCGGCGATGATCAGCAGCGGCTTGCCGGCCTTGGCAACGGCCTCGAGCACAGGCAGCAGGTCGCGGATGTTGGAGATCTTCTTGTCGAACAGCAGGATGTACGGATCCTCGAGATCGCAGGTCATGGCCTGCTGGTTGTTGACGAAGTAAGGCGACAGGTAGCCGCGGTCGAACTGCATGCCCTCGACCACATCCAGCTCGTTGTCGAAGGAAGAGCCTTCCTCGACGGTGATGACGCCTTCCTTGCCCACCTTCTCCATCGCCTCGGCGATGATGTTGCCGACGCTGGCATCGGAGTTGGCGGAAATGGTGCCGACCTGGGCGATCGCCTTGGTGTCCGCGCAGGGCGTGGACAGTTCGCGCAGGAACTCCACGGCCGAGCCTACGGCCTTGTCGATGCCGCGCTTGAGGTCCATCGGGTTCATGCCGGCAGCCACGGATTTCATGCCTTCGCGGACGATGGCCTGGGCCAGAACCGTCGCGGTGGTGGTGCCGTCACCGGCCACATCGGAGGTCTGGGAAGAGACTTCCTTGACCATTTGCGCACCCATGTTCTCGAACTTGTCTTCCAGTTCCACTTCCTTGGCCACGGAAACGCCGTCCTTGGTGACGGTGGGGGCGCCGAAGCTCTTCTCCAGCACCACATTGCGGCCCTTCGGGCCCAGCGTGACCTTGACCGCATTGGCCAGGATGTTCACGCCCTTGACCATGCGGCTGCGCGCATCGTCACCGAATCGTACTTCTTTTGCACTCATTGCATTTACCTCGTTATGTATTCAGTTACTCAACAACAGCCAGGATGTCGTCTTCACGCATGATCAGCAGGTCTTCCCCGTCCACCTTGACCTCGGTGCCGGAGTATTTGCCGAACAACACCTTGTCGCCGACCTTGACATCCAGCGGCAGGACATCGCCGGACTCGGTGATCTTGCCGTTGCCTGCGGCAACCACTTCACCGGTGCTCGGCTTTTCGGCGGCCGAATCGGGAATGACGATACCACCCGGGGTGGTGCGCTCTTCTTCCATGCGCCTGACGACTACGCGGTCATGCAAGGGACGAATACTCATGTTGATTAACTCTCCTGATTAGGGTTGATGATTGCCGGACCGGCCGCCACGACACGCGGCAACCGGCCTGATGTTTAGCACTCTGTGTTAGCGAGTGCCAATCATAGTCAGCAGTGACACTTCGTCAAGCCATATTGGGCGGCTCGACGGGATTTCAAGGGGTCGGGGCAAAAAATCAGCGATCGTCCTTTTCGACCCGGTACTTCACATCCTCGATCAGGTCACCATCGTGGCCCTGTTGCTCGCGGTGGTACTGCCCCTGGACGGTGAAGCGGCCCGAAGCCATCAGTCGCTCGCGAAACAGACCGATGAGCCAGCGGCGAAAGGCAGGCACCAGCAGCAGAAAGCCCAGGGCATCGGTCACGAAGCCCGGCGTCAGAAGAAAGGCGCCGGCTACCACCAGGCCGATGCCCTCGGCCATTTCCTCGGCCGGCAACTGGCCGCCCTGCATCCGCTGCTGGGCCCGCATCAGCGTGGACAGCCCTTGCAGGCGCAGCAGTTGCACGCCGATGACCGCGGTCAGCACAACGAACAGAACCGTCCACAGCGCACCGATCACCTGGCCGACCTGAATCAGCACATAGATCTCGACGACGGGAACGATCAGGAAAATCAGGGCCAGTACTGGAAACATGGGTACCTCGGGTCTAGAATGCGCGGCTCTGGCAGAGTCTCTATGGAACGACTATCCTGACAGTTCGTTCACTTTGCAAGCCGATAACGATAATAAAATGCCCCAGATCGACAGCCACGACGCCCCCGCCCGCCCCCTACTGATGCTCACCACCTGGCCCGATGCCGCCGGAGCACGCGCCGTGGCCCGTGACTGGGTGAATAAAAAACTCGCCGCCTGCGTCAACATTCTGCCCCCGATGCAGTCCATCTATCACTGGGATGGGGAACTGCAACAGGGTGAAGAGCATCAGATACTGATAAAGACCGATGACCGCCGCGCCGAAGCGCTGGAACAGGCCATCGCCACCGCCCACCCCTACGAGTGCCCGGAGATCATCCGTCTCGATATCGACGGCGGCTACGCGCCCTACTTGAACTGGATTACAGGTACCACCGCATGAATGTGATGACCCGCCCCCTGACGCTGCTGCTGTGGCTCGCCCTTTCCCTGATCGCCCTGCCCTCACAGGCCCAGGAAGACGAATTGCTGCCGCCGGAGCAGGCCTTCAGTCTCAGCGCACGCATGGACGGCGACCGCATCGTTGCCACCTACCGGATCGCGCCCGGTTATTACATGTACCGCAAACAGTTTGCCTTCGAGTCGGAGACCGACGGTGTCCAGCTCGCGGAACCTAAGATCCCCCCGGGCCACAAGAAAAAGGATGAATTCTTCGGTGAGGTGGAAACCTACCGCGATGCGGTCGAAATCACGGTACCGGTCCGCTACAACGGACAGCCACCGGCCAGACTGCGCATCAAGGCCCGCGGTCAGGGCTGCGCCGACCTGGGCGTCTGCTATCCACCGCTGTTCCAGACCCTGAACCTGACGCCCGGCAGCAACGCCACGGTGGCGGCCGAACCCTACCAGCGCCCGCAGGATATCCGCACACTCGCCGACGCCGACAAGCCGGCCGGCGCAGACGGTGGCGATCCGCTGCAGGCACTGTTGTCTCTCCCCGTGGCCAGCGAAACCCCGAAGGAGGTCGCCACCAGGCAGCCGGAGCCAAAGCCTGACGCCTCCAGCGACGCCCTGTCACTGCTGCAATCCTTCGGCGACGACATCGGACTCGACGACGAGGAAGAAATTCCTTCTCCCGACCAGGCCTACCGCATCAGCGCCGCACTGGCTGACGACAACACCCTCACCGCCGACATCATCATCCGCGACAAGACCTACCTATACAAGGACAAATTCGGCGCCCAGCTGGCCGCCGGCTCCGGTGTTTCGGTAGGCCAGCCCGAGCTGCCCAAGGGCGACATCAAGAACGACGAATTCTTCGGTCGCATGGAGGTGTACCACAATGCGGTACAGTTCCCGATCCCCCTCAAACGCTCGCCCAATGCCAGTCCCGAATTCGCGGTGGCGCTCAATTACCAGGGCTGCGTCGAGGACAAGATCTGTTACCCGCCGATGACCAAGTACCTGAAGGTCAACCTGGACAAGGGAACGGTGGACATCCTCGACGACAAGCCGGAAATCGCCGGCAGCGTCGGCGCGGACGATGCCGGCGGGGGCACACCTGCCACTGCAGACGCCAGCGAGACGGATACCGCTGCCGCCGGCGAGGGCGCAAGCACCGCCACCCTCGGCCAGAGCGAGCAGGACCGCTTCAACAGCATCCTCAGCCAGGGCAGCCTGTGGCTGATCGTATTCAGCTTCTTCGTGGCCGGAATCCTGCTGACCTTCACTCCCTGCGTGTTCCCGATGATTCCGATCCTCTCCGGCATCATCGCCGGCCAGGGCGACCGCATCACCACCCGCAAGGCCTTCGTGCTGTCGCTGGTCTATGTACTGGCGATGGCGGTGACCTACGCCATCGCCGGCGCCATCGTCGGCTACTTCGGCGCCGAGTTCAACATCCAGGCCTGGTTCCAGGACCCGCTGATCCTGAGCCTGTTCGCCGCGCTGTTCGTGGCCCTGGCGCTGTCGATGTTCGGCTTCTACGAGCTGCAGATGCCCTCCTTCATCCAGAGCCGGGTGACCGAGATCAGCAACCGCCAGCAGGGCGGCGAACTGGTCGGCGTCGGCATCATGGGCAGCCTGTCGGCACTGATCGTCGGCCCCTGCATCACCGCGCCGCTGGTGGGCGCGCTAATCTTCATCTCGCAGACCCAGGATTGGCTCACCGGCGGCATGGCCCTGTTCGCCCTCGGCCTCGGCATGGGCGTGCCGCTGATGGTGGTCGGCACCGCCGGCGGCAAGTTCCTGCCCAAGGCCGGCAGCTGGATGGATGCGGTCAAGGCCGTATTCGGCGTCGGCCTGCTGGCCATCGCCATCTGGATGCTGGAGCGCATTCTGCCGACCGAGGTCACCATGCTGCTGATGGCCGCGCTGATCATCGTCTCCGCCATCTACATGGGGGCCATCGACAGCCTGCCGGAGGGCGCTTCCGGCTGGCGCAAACTGTGGAAGGGCCTGGGCTTCATACTGCTGCTCTACGGCGCCTTCTATCTGTATGGCGTTGCCGCCGGCAGCAAGGACCTGATCCAGCCGCTGAAGGGGCTGAACAAGGGCGCCACGGTGATCCAGCCCGTGCCCGGTGGCACCGCCTCAGCTACCCAGCCCAGGGCCGACCACATCGTGTTCCAGCGCATCAAGGGCATCGACGGTCTGGAGAAGGCGCTGGCCACGGCCCGCGCCAACAAGCAGCCGGTGATGCTCGATTTCTACGCCGACTGGTGCATTTCCTGCAAGGAGATGGAAAAGTACGCATTCACCCATCCGCGGGTTCTGCAGGCGCTCGACGGGTTCATGACGATCCAGGCCGATGTCACGCCCAACGACAAGACCGACAAGGCGCTGATGAAGTCCCTCGGCATCTTCGGGCCGCCGGCGATCCTGTTCTTCGACCGCAACGGCAAGGAGATCCCGGGCAGCCGGGTGGTGGGCGCCATGAGCGGCGAGGAATTCGCCGAGCACATCATCAAGTGGACCCAGGACCTTTGAGCCAACTTTGCACTGATCTGGCGAGAACCTGCGGAAAACTGGACACGATCATGCGCCCATGTGAGAATTGCGCAACTTTCTGAACCGACCCGGCGCTGCCTGCCCATCATGCCCGACATCCTGGTCATCCACGGCCCCAACCTGAACCTGCTGGGACAGCGCGAACCCGGCCATTACGGGGCCGACACGCTGCAGGACATCGAAGCCGAGATGGCCGAACTTGCGCGCGGTCACGGCGTCGGCCTGAGCAGCTTCCAGTCCAATCACGAAGGCGAGATCGTCGACCGCATCCACCAGACACTGCGCGACGGCGTGGATTTCATCATCATCAATCCCGGCGCCTACACCCATACCAGCATCGCCATTCGCGATGCCTTCCTCGCCTGCCGCAAGCCCTTCATCGAGGTACACCTGTCGAATGTGCATGCGCGCGAGGAATTCCGCCGACACTCCTATCTGTCGGACATCGCCGTTGGCGTGATCAGCGGGCTCGGCAAGGACAGCTATCTGCTGGCCCTGCATGCCGCGATCATTCGTACCCAGCATTCCGAAACCCCACGATAAACGAGATCACCATGGATATTCGCAAAATCAAGAAACTCATCGAACTGCTGGAGGAGTCCGGCATCTCCGAACTGGAGATCAGGGAAGGCGAGGAATCCGTGCGCATCAGCCGACAGACCGCCTCTGCCGCGCCGGTTACGGTGGCAGCGGCTCCGGCTCCGGCCCCGGCTCCGGCCGCCACCGCGGCTCCGGCCCCGGCGGCTACCGAAAGTACCCCCGCTGCTGACAGTGCCCCCGAGGAAGCCAGCGGGCACAAGATCCGCTCGCCGATGGTCGGCACCTTCTACGCCGCGCCCTCGCCCACCGCCGGCCCCTTCGTCACCGTCGGCCAGCGCGTCAACACCGGCGATACCCTGTGCATCATCGAGGCCATGAAGATGATGAACCAGATCGAGGCCGATGTCTCCGGCGTGGTCAAGCAGATCCTCGTCGAGAACGGCCAGCCGGTCGAATTCGACCAGGTCCTGTTCATCATCGAATAACCGGTAACCCTCATGTTCGACAAAGTCGTCATCGCCAACCGTGGTGAAATCGCCCTGCGCATCCTGCGCGCCTGCCGCGAGATGGGCATCAAGACCGTGGCCGTGCATTCCACCGCCGACCGTGACCTCAAGCATGTGCGCCTGGCCGACGAATCCGTCTGCATCGGCCCGCCTTCGTCACTGGAGAGCTACCTCAGCATCCCGGCCATCATCGCCGCCGCCGAGGTCACCAATGCCGAGGCCATACACCCCGGCTACGGCTTTCTTTCCGAGAATGCGGAATTCGCCGAACAGGTCACCAGCAGCGGCTTCAAATTTATCGGCCCCAGTGCCGACTCGATCCGAACCATGGGCGACAAGGTGGCCGCCATCAAGGCGATGAAAGAGGCCGGCGTGCCTACCGTGCCCGGCTCCGACGGGCCAATCGGCGACAACTCCGAGGCCAATCTCGAAATGGCCCGTCGCATCGGCTACCCGATCATCATCAAGGCCGCCGCCGGCGGCGGCGGACGCGGCATGCGCGTGGTGCACAGCGAGGCGGCATTGCTCAATGCCATCCAGCTGACCCAGTCGGAAGCAGGCGCCGCCTTCGGCAACCCGACGGTGTACATGGAGAAATTCCTGGAGAAACCGCGTCATGTGGAAATCCAGATCCTGGCCGACAGCCACGGCCATGCCATCCACCTCGGCGAACGCGACTGTTCCATGCAGCGCCGCCACCAGAAGGTGGTCGAGGAGGCCCCGGCCCCCGGCATCACCCCGGAGCAGCGTGACTTCATCGGCCGCCGCTGCGCCGAGGCCTGCGTGCGCATGGGTTACGAGGGTGCCGGCACCTTCGAATTCCTCTATGAAAACGGTGAATTCTATTTCATCGAGATGAACACCCGGGTTCAGGTGGAACACCCGGTCACCGAAATGGTCACCGGTGTGGACATCATCCGTGAGCAGATTTCCATCGCCGCCGGCAATCCGCTGCGCTACCGGCAGGATGACATCGTCATCCGCGGCCACGCCATCGAATGCCGGCTCAACGCCGAGGACTCAAAAACCTTCATGCCCTCGCCGGGCAAGATCAGCCTCTACCACGCACCCGGTGGACCCGGCGTGCGCGTCGACACCCACATCTACAGCGGCTACACGGTGCCGCCACACTATGATTCGATGATCGGCAAGCTGATCACCCATGGCGACACGCGTGAATCGGCCATCGCGCGCATGCAGGGCGCTCTGTCCGAGATCATCATCGACGGCATCCGCACCAACATCGATCTGCAGCGCGACATCATCGCCGACTGCAGCTTCCAGGCCGGTGGCGCCGATATCCACTACCTCGAGAAGAAGCTCGGACTGAGCTGACTGCGGCCACGCCATGCCCTGGTGGAACCTGAGCCTGCACTGTGGGCGTGACCTGCTCGAGGCAACCGAGGCACTGCTGCTGGAACTCGGCGCCCAGGCCATCGACATCCGCGACGCGGGCGATGAACCGCTGTTTGAGCCACTGCCCGGACAGCAACCGCTGTGGTCCGAATCCGTCATCACCGGGCTGTTCGATCACGGCACCGACCTCGAGGCCCTGCAGGACCGCCTGGCCCGTCAGCTGCCGGCGAAGCAGTTCGCCAGTCTGCAGGTCCGTGAACTGGCCGACCAGGTCTGGGAGCGCGCCCATCTGCAGCATTACCACCCGCTGCGCTTCGGCAAGAAGCTGTGGATCGTGCCCAGCTGGCACCGGCCGCCGGACCCGGATGCCTGCAACATCCTGCTCGATCCAGGTGTCGCCTTCGGTACCGGCAGCCATCCGACCACCGCGCTGTGCCTCGAATACCTCGATGCCCATCCGCCTCAGGGACAGGCGGTCATCGACTACGGCTGCGGCTCCGGCATACTTGCCATTGCCGCTCACCGGCTCGGCGCCACTTCGATCACCGCCATCGACATCGATCCACAGGCACTGGAGGCCACCCGCCAGAATGCCGAGCGCAACGGCATCGACTCCGACCGTTGGCGGATCAGTCTGCCCGATGCCGACCTGCCGCCCGCCGACTGGCTGATCGCCAATATTCTTTCCGGTCCGCTGGTGGAACTGGAAGAACGCTTCCACCAGCTGGTGCGTCCCGGCGGCCGGCTGTTGCTGTCCGGTATCCTGCCGCAGCAGGCAGAAGCCGTGGTGTCCGCCTATGCTCCGCATTTCGATCTGGATGCTGTTACAATCGACCGCGACTGGTGCCGCATCAGCGGCCGCCGCAAGCCCTGACAGCCCACACGCACCGCATGAATACCCATATCCATCTCGACGAGGACATGCAGACCACCTGCCTGTTCTGCAGCAGCGTCTTCCGCATCACCCAGCAGCAGCTCGACCAGGCCCACGGCAAGGTGCGCTGCGGCATCTGCGGCGAGGCCTTCAATGCCCTGCTGACCCTCGAAAGCTACTCCGGAGAACCGGTGCATCCGCTGACCGCATCATCCACCACCGGTGAACCGAACGAAACCGACGGCAAGACCGGCAGCGAAGGCAGCGCGTCCCTGCCACCAGAGGAGCCGGAAACCGCTTCCTTGCCGGCAGAAGAGCCGGCACCCGAACCGCGGCCAGTCTCCCTGCAGGACGCCATGTACGGCGCAGCCGCTGAACGCGTCAGCAACCGTCAATGGCTGTGGGGGCTGGGCATCGCGCTGTTGCTGGCTCTGCTGGTGGTACAGACGGTCTATTACCTGCGCTACCGGCTGATCGCCAACCCCGACTACCAGCAGCAGGTACTCGGCCTGTGTCGCCTGCTGCCCTGTGATCCGGATCGCTTCCACAGCCCGCAGCAGGTGCGCCTTACGGAACGCAATGTCTTCACCCATCCGACACGAAAGCAGGCGCTGATGATCAGCGGGCGCTTCGTCAACCAGGCGCCCTTCCCGCAGACACCGCCGCGCCTGCGCATCAGCCTCTCCGACCTGCAGGGCAACCTCGTCGCCAACCGACTGTTCGAACCCCGGGAATACCTGGCCGATCCTTCTTTGAAACGCCTGCAGCCGGGCCAGCCGGTGCCGTTCCGGCTGGAGATCCATGATCCCGACGAAAAGGCGCTGACCTACGAGTTCGATTTCGTCTCATGAGCCTGACCATCGGCCCCTACCGCTTCGAGGCGCCACTGGCATTAGCGCCGATGGCCGGCGTCACCGATCGCCCCTTCCGACAGCTGTGCCGAGGTTTCGGCGCGGCGATGACGGTTTCGGAAATGGTGTCCAGCAAGCCGGAACTGCAGCATACCCGCAAATCGCGCCTGCGCCGCGACCATCGGGGTGAACCGCAACCGGTGATCGTGCAGATCGCCGGCGCCGACCCGCAGATGATGGCCGAGGCGGCCCGCTTCAATGTGGACCAGGGCGCGCAGATCATCGACATCAACATGGGCTGCCCGGCCAAGAAGGTCTGCCGGGTCGCGGCCGGCTCGGCGCTGCTGCGCGACGAAATCCGGGTCGGCCACATCCTGTCGGCGGTGGTCGAGGCGGTGCCGGTGCCGGTCACGCTGAAGACCCGCACCGGCTGGTCCCGCCAGCAGCGCAATCTGCCGCGCATTGCGCGCATCGCCGAGGATTGCGGCATCGCCGCGCTGACCGTCCACGGCCGCACCCGGGAAGACCGCTACGAGGGCGAGGCCGAGTACGAGACCATCCGCGCGCTGCGCAACGGCCTGGGCATCCCGTTGATCGCCAACGGCGATATCGACTCGCCAAAAAAGGCACGGGCGGTCATGGACTTCACCGGCGCGGATGCTATCATGATCGGGCGGGCCGCCCAGCAGCGACCGTGGATCTTCCGTCAGATCCGCCACTATCTGCTGACCGGCGAGGTGCTGCCCGAGCCCGGCCTTGAACAACGCAGGGCCTGGCTCATGCAGCATCTGCGGAATCTCTACGATTTCTATGGCGAGCTCCAGGGCTTGCGCATCGCCCGCAAACACATTGCCTGGCAGCTCGGTCGGGAATCGGCCTACCGCGACTACAAGATGCCGATCATGACCGCCGCTACTGCCAGCGAACAAATGGGGCTGATCCACAGCTTGTTCGAGCGACTCGACGACACCCGGCTGGCCCGAGCCAGCTGACACGACGGGCGCTCCAGCCCCGATCCATGCACTGACCAGGATTCGGGATACCGCATTGAACAACAAACCGCAGACGCTAGAGCAGTCCGTCGTCGCCGCCCTGACCCGGTATCTCGACGACCTCGACGGAGAAGCACCCAGCAACCTCTACGACACCATCATGTCGGAAATCGAAAAACCGCTGCTGGCCACCGTGCTGCAGCATTGCGACCACAACCAGTCGCGCGCCGCCAGCTACCTGGGCATCAACCGCGGCACCCTGCGCAAGAAGCTGCGTCAGTACCGCATCACCAACTGACCGTCGCGGCTACCGCCCCGGCAGGTGAACGACTATAATGCGCGCACTTTTTTCACCGGATTGCGCATCATGACCTTTTCCGCTCCTCCCGTACGTCGCGCCCTGCTCAGCGTTTCCGACAAGACCGGCATCGTCGAGCTTGCCCGTTCTCTGCACGAGCTGGGTATCGAACTGCTGTCCACCGGTGGCACCGCCCGCCTGCTGGCCGAACACCAGCTGCCGGTGACCGAGATCGCCGACTACACCGGTTTCCCGGAGATGATGGATGGCCGGGTCAAGACCCTGCATCCCAAGGTGCATGGCGGCCTGCTGGGACGGCGCGGCGTCGACGACGCAGTAATGGCGGAACACGGCATCCAGCCCATCGATCTGCTGGTGATCAACCTCTATCCCTTCCAGCAGACCGTGGCCAAACCCGACTGCAGTCTCGAGGATGCCATCGAGAACATCGACATCGGCGGGCCGGCGATGCTGCGCGCCGCGGCCAAGAACCACGCCAGCGTCACCGTGCTCATCGACCCGATGGACTACAGCAGTGTGCTCGACGAGATGCGCGCCAATGGCAACAAGGTCAGTGACCGCACCCGCTTCTCCCTCGCCATCCGCGTGTTCGAGCACACCGCCAGCTACGACGGGGCCATTGCCAACTATTTCGGTCGGCTGGTCCAGCCCGAGGACGAGCAGCAGTTCCCGCGTGCCATCACCTTCCAGTTCCAGCACAGCCAGGGCATGCGCTATGGCGAGAACCCGCATCAGAACGCGGCCTTCTATGTGGAGACCCACCTCGCCGAACCCTGCATCGGCACCGCGGTGCAACTCTCCGGCAAGGCACTGTCCTACAACAACATCGGCGACACCGACGCGGCGCTGGAATGCGTCAAGCAATTCGAAAAGCCGGCCTGCGTCATCGTCAAGCACGCCAATCCCTGCGGTGTCGCCGAATCCGACGATATCCTTGCCGCCTACGACCACGCCTATGCCACCGACCCGGAATCGGCCTTCGGCGGCATCATTGCCTTCAACCGCCAGCTGGACGCTCACACCGCACGCACCATCATCGACCGCCAGTTCGTCGAAGTCATCATCGCCCCCAGCGTGTCCGAGGAAGCCGCCGAAATCGTTGCCGAAAAACCGAATGTGCGCCTGCTCTCCTGCGGCCAGTGGCAAAAGCCCGCCTACCGCCTGGACCTGAAACGGGTCAACGGCGGACTGCTGGTGCAGGATGCCGACCTCACCCTCTACGACAAGCTGGAAGTGGTCACCACCCGCCAGCCCGACGCGCAGCAGATGGCCGACCTGATCTTCGCCTGGAAGGTGGCCAAGTTCGTCAAGTCCAACGCCATCGTCTACTGCCGCGACGCGATGACCATCGGCATCGGCGCCGGCCAGATGTCGCGCATCAATTCGGCGCGCATCGCCGGCATCAAGGCCGAACAGGCCGGTCTCACGGTGGAAGGATCGGTAATGGCCTCCGACGCCTTCTTCCCGTTCCGCGACGGCATCGATGCCGCGGCGGACGCCGGAATCAAGGCCGTCATCCAGCCCGGCGGCTCGATGCGCGACCAGGAAGTCATCGACGCCGCCAACGAACACGGCATGGCGATGGTGTTCACCGGCATGCGCCATTTCCGCCACTGATCCGGAGCCGCACATGAAGATACTCGTCATTGGCGGCGGTGGCCGCGAACATGCCTTGGCCTGGAAGGCCGCCCAGTCACCTCTGGCCGATCAGGTCTTCGTCGCCCCCGGCAATGCCGGCACCGCACTGGAGCCAAAGCTGACCAATGTGGACATAGCCGCCGAGGACCTCGACGCCCTGCTCGATTTCGCCCGTGGCGAGGGCATCGACCTGACCATCGTCGGCCCCGAAGCGCCGCTGGTGGCCGGCGTGGTGGACCGCTTCGAGGAAGCCGGACTGAAGATCTTCGGTCCCAGCGCCCGCGCCGCGCAGCTCGAAGGTTCCAAGACCTTCACCAAGGATTTTCTCGCCCGCCACGGCATACCCACCGCGGCCTATGCCAGCTTCACCGAAATCGAACCGGCACTGGACTTTATTCGTGAGCGGGGCGCGCCGATCGTGATCAAGGCCGACGGCCTGGCCGCCGGCAAGGGCGTGATCCTCGCCGACAGTGAACAGCAGGCCGAAGCCGCCGTGCGCGACATGCTCGCCGGCAACGCCTTCGGCGATGCCGGACACCGGGTGGTGATCGAGGAATTCCTGCAGGGCGAGGAAGCCAGCTACATCTGCATGGTCGATGGCGAGCACATCCTGCCGATGGCCACCTCGCAGGATCACAAGGCCCGCGACGAAGGCGACCGCGGCCCCAACACCGGCGGCATGGGCGCCTATTCTCCGGCTCCGGTGGTCAGCGACGAGATCGCCGAACGGGTGATGAACGAAGTCATCCGTCCTACCGTCGAGGGCATGGCCGCCGAAGGCGCCCGTTATGTCGGCTTTCTCTATGCCGGCCTGATGATCGATGCCGAAGGCACGCCAAAGGTGCTGGAATACAACTGCCGTTTCGGCGACCCGGAGACCCAGCCGATCATGATGCGCCTGCAATCCGATCTGGTGGCTCACTGCCTGGCGGCACTGGAAGGCCGGCTGGACCAGGAGCTGGCGGAATGGGATGCCCGCGCCTCACTGGGCGTGGTGATGGCGGCCAGGGGCTACCCCGACCACTACGACAAGGGGGAGGTGATCCGCAACATCCCCGAGGAAACGCCGACCCGCAAGGTTTTCCACGCCGGCACGGCGCTGAATGACGCGGGCGAAGTGGTCAGCAACGGTGGCCGCGTGTTGTGCGCGGTCGCACTCGGCAAGGACATCCGCGAGGCCCAGCAGGGTGCTTACGAACTGGTCGATGCCATCGACTGGCCCGGCGCCTACTGCCGCCGCGACATCGGCTTCAAGGCCATCCGCTGAGCCTGAAACCGGGCCCCGCGGCCGACCGTTCGTCGGAAATCCTCCCGCCGTCCAACAGCGGCTTGGCGCACTCTGCTGACAGATCACTGGAACTGGGCGCGCCAAGCCCTTGATTCCACTTACCACCATATCCAGTGTAATCACCCCGTCCCAACCACCAGATGTTGTGGTAAGGCCCCTGCCGCGCCTATAATTCCAGCGCCGCCACCACTGGAGATTCCGCATGCGATGCCCTCACTGCCTGTCGCTGATGGAACAATACCGCAGCGATGCCACCGACAAGAGCCGGGTCAGCTTCTACCGCTGCACGCTGTGCCGCAAGGAGCATGTCAGCAGCGAAACCCTGACCGTTCATCACCTTGTCGGCCGTTCCCGCGACGGCGCAAATTTTTCGCCAACGCTTTCACACATTTCCGCGATCTCCTGACCTAGACTCCTCTCCGTCATCGAATGAGCCGACGGGAGGCGACATGAAACACGACGGATTCAGGGATCAGCATCACAACCGGTCACGCCGGCTTCAGCCGTTGGAATGGCTGCTCTACCTGCCCGGCGCGTTCATCATCGCCTATGGCCTGTGGCTTTCGGTCACCGTTACTGGTTGACGGTCATGCCCTGAACGACTTTTTTACCCTCTTTGACTTGCCGGATCGATCGATCCGGTTTTTTTTGGGCGGCGCCCGGGACGCACCGATTGCCTGCACAGACCGGGCACACTACCATGGTCCGATCCCGACCGAGGGTTCCCGCCATGCCCGAACGCAATGTACTCGTTACCGGTGCCGCCAGCGGCCTGGGCCTCGCCATCGCCGAGGCCTTCGCCGAACAAGGCGGCTACCGGCTGCTGCTGACCGATCTCGAGGACAGCTCCCTGCCCCAGGTGGCCAAACGCCTTGATGCCACCTGGCATGCGGCGGATCTTTCACGGCCGGATGACTGCGATCGCCTGATCGATGCGGCACTGGAGCAACTCGGTACGATCGATATCCTGATCAACAACGCCGGTCTGCAGCGTGTGTCACCGATCGAATCCCTCGACGATGCCGACTGGGATCGCCTGATCGCGGTGATGCTCAGCGCGCCCTTTCGGCTGACCCGCGGAGTCTGGCCCTCGATGAAGACCCGCGGCTGGGGTCGAATCATCAACATGGCATCGATTCACGCGCTAGTCGCATCACCACACAAGGCAGCCTATGTCGCGGCCAAGCACGGATTGCTGGGGCTGACCCGCACGGCCGCGCTGGAAGGCGGCGAACACGGCATTACCGTGAACGCGCTGTGTCCGGCCTATGTGCGCACGCCGCTGGTGGAGAACCAGATCGCCGACCAGGCGCGGATCCAGGGCCTGCCCGAAGAGGAGGTGGTGGAGCGGATCATGCTGGCGCCTTCGGCGGTCAGGCGCCTGATCGAACCGAAGGAGGTGGCGGCGCTGGCGCTTTACCTGTGCAGCGATGCCGCCGCCTCCATATCGGGCGCGGCGCTGCCCATCGACGGTGCCTGGACCGCTCGCTGAACACACGCGTCAGTCGTTCGGGAAGCGCAGGCGGACGCGCAGTCCACCCATCGGCGAGGCATCGAATTCCAGCTCCAGCTCGTAGGCATCGACGATATCCCGCACCACCGCCAGGCCGATGCCCTGACCCTCCTGGCTCTGGTCGAGACGGCTGCCCCGCTTGAGGATCAGATCGCGCTGATCGGCATCCAGCCCGTCGCCGTCGTCGTCGATGATCAGGGTGACGGCATCGTCGTCCTGCAGCACCTCGACATGCACCTGCTGATGACCATACTTGCAGGCATTGTCGATCAGGTTGCCGAGCAGCTCCAGCAGGTCACTCTCATCGAGGCGCAGCGGGCGGGTGGCCTCGCCCACCACCTCGATCTGCATGCCCTTGCGGCCATAGACCTTGCGCAGCGCAGAGACCGTCTTTGCCAGCAGAGGCATCAGTTCCAGCGGCCGGGCCATCGCGGTACCGCCCAGCGTGGCGGCCCGTTGCAGCTGATAGGAGACGATCTGGTTCATGCGGCCGGTCTGCTCGGCCAGGGTGTTCAGGTCCTCTTCGTTACAGGCCTGCTTCTCGCTCAGTCCCCGCAGCACCGCCAGCGGCGTCTTCAGGCTGTGTGCCAGATCGTCGAGCGCATGGCGGTAGCGCTCCATCTGATGCTGTTCGCGCTTGAGCAGGGCATTGAGGTTCTGGGTCAGCGGCTGGAGTTCGGCCGGATAGCGGCGTTCGAAGCGCTGCTGCCGCCCTTCCTCGATGGCGTGCACCTCTTCACCGATTTGCCGCAAGGGCTTGAGGCTCCAGCTCATGACCCGCCACATCACCAGCAGCAGGATGCCGATGGTGGCCGCCAGCCACAGCCACAGCGTTTGCCTGAAGCGGCGAAACTGGACCATATAGTCACTGGCGTCCTTCCACAGCACGAGGGTATAGAGGTCGAGCTTGGCATGGACATTGGGCCAACGGATGCTGAAGGCGAGCTGAAACCAGTCGTCGCCCTCATAGGTCACCTGCTTGAAACGCAACTGCTCGGGGCGCAAGCCCTCCGGCGGGGGAAAGGGATCGGTCATCGACAGGGAACGCCAGATCTCGCGCAATCCGCCCTTCTCGTCCTGGGCGAACAGCTGGGCGTAGAGGCCGGACAGGGGATCGAACAGGGCGCCCTCGAACAGACGCTCGTCGGCGACGGTGATGCTCAGCCCGCTGGCGTCGCGGTCCACCGCGGCGAGAATGCTGTACATCAGCGCCTCGAGGTGACTGCGTTCCGCTTCCAGCATGCGTTTCGACACCGCCTGTTCCAGCGCCAGCGCGGTCAGCAGCATGAAACCGGCGAGCACCAGCAGGCTGCTCAGCAGCAGTCGGGTCTTGATCGAAGCCATCGGGTACGGCTCAGTTTTCGGGGCGCGCCGGCGGCAGGTTGAAACGGTAACCCCGTCCGCGCAGGGTCTCGATCGGCTGCAGGGTGCCGTCCGGGTCCAGCTTCAGCCGCAGACGGCGGATGAAGACCTCGATGACATTGCTGTCACGGTCGTCCTCGTCGTCATAGAGGTGTTCGGTCAGTACCGTCTTGGAGACCACTTCGCCCGCGTGCATCATCAGGTATTCGAGCACCTTGTACTCGTAAGCGGTCAGTTCCACCTCCTCGTCATCGAGGGTCACCCGCTGGGTGGTCGGGTCCAGTTGCACCGGGCCACACTGAATGCGCGCGTCGGACCAGCCGGCCGCGCGGCGGATCAGCACCCGGATGCGGGCCATCATCTCTTCCTGATGGAAGGGCTTGACCAGGTAGTCGTCGGCGCCGGCATCGAGGCCTTCCACCTTGTCCTGCCAGCGGCCGCGGGCAGTGAGAATCAGAATCGGCAGTTGCGCGCCATCGGCGCGGATGCGGCGGATGATCTCGAGACCGGACATCTGCGGCAGGCCCAGGTCGATGATGGCCACATCGGCCGGGTATTCCTGGGCCAGGTAGAGGCCGTCAACGCCATTGTCGGCCGTATCTACGGCAAAGCCTTCCTGCTTGAGGCGCTCGACGATCTGCCGGTTGATGTCGGCATCGTCTTCGATCACGATGGCTCTCATGGGCCGCTCCTGTCTTGAAACCGCACTATTCAAGCACAGAGCCCGTTCAAAAGACAGGCTCTACCCGCACCCGCAGCCGGATCCGCTTGCCCGGGTCGTAGGGCATGCGCACCGTGTACTTCTCGCCCTGGTAGCGGTAGGTGACCCGATAACCGTCGATCTCTTCCTCGTAGCGTACCCGTTCGGTGGTTTCGCAGACCTCCTCGACACGGGTATGTACCGAGCGGGTGGCCCGGGCACCGCCCGTACCGGCTGCGTCGTGACCCAGCTGAGCGCCGATGATGGTACCCACCGCGGTGGCGACCTTTTTGCCGCGGCCCCTGCCGATCTGGTGGCCAATGACGCCGCCGATGATCGCTCCAGCCAGGGTATTGCCGGCGGTGTTGCGCCGCTCGTAGCGGATCTCGCGCACTTCACGCACCGGTTCGCGCCAGCATTCGCTGACCGGCTCCACCACGCGGACCTCACGATACATTGGCGTCACCCGGATCACCTTTCCATAGACGGTACGCTCGACCGAATGGTGGCCCTTTTTCCAGCCATGATCACGGTCGGCCACAGCGCCGGTGCTCAGTGCCAACGCCAGGGTGCCCAGTAGCAGTGTCGTGTTCAGCGTCTTCATCGTCGTTTCCTCGTTTGCGGACGGTATGCGAAGTCTAGGCGGGGGCGTCTGAACCGGTACTGAACCGTGGGCGGCTTGCCGGATGGCCGATCGGCAACTATGATCGGTGGATCGGTTCTTCCAGGGCGGCGAGGTCGCCCACGGCTCTCATGGCGTTTACCCTCTCCGCACGCGAACTGGACAGGCTGATCGACGGCCTCGAAGACTTTCACCGCAACTATGGCGACCTCAGCAGCCTGCTGGACGCCCCCGGCTGGCAGCGCCTCGCCGAGGCACACCGCGCCTTTGTCGAAGCCCTGACCGACGGGCAAGCGGATGCCGGAGAACGCATTGCCGCCTACTACCTGGATCTGGACCTGCCCTTTCACCTGCTGATGGGCAGTTTCAATCAGCTCAAAAATGCCCTGATGCAGATCCAGACCGCTCGCTCAAGCGGCGATGCGGACCCCTTCGACCTCTACGCCGGCATCAACCGGCTGCTGGAGGCGGCACGGCAGCAGGCGGCGCGGCGCTACCTGGACCACGAAAGCCGGCGCAGCGAGCCCCTGTGCAACGCCCAGATGCAGAACAAGCTGCTGATCCGCCTCTACCGGGACTGGCTGCAACGGGTCAACCGTGCCCTCGCCGAGGACCTCGACCGCTTTCCGCTGACACCGGCCAACGAGAGCCGCTTCACCGAGGCCCTGCAGTACCCGGAAAGCCTGCTCATCTGTCTCGATCTGAAGACCTGCGATCACATCCTCGAGCAGCACCGCCTGATCCGGCAGAAGGCCGGTATTCTCTACGCCATGCTCGCCGCCGCTCGCTACGACACGGCCTACCTGGCCTACCGCGAAACCCGCAGTCTGGTCTCGGAACTGACCCAGCTGCTCGGCGTACTGTATTTTGAAAGCCAGACCAACCGCATCCAGAGTTTTTTCAATTTTGCCCAGGCCTCGCTGTACCTGCCCGGTGAGAAGTACTTCTGCGTGGCCAACCTGCGGCGACTCAATCACATCAACCAGATGTACGGTGTCGAGAACGGCGACCGCAGCCTGCAATTGCTGGAAGACTGCTTCGGTGAATTGATGCAGCGCCATCAGTCGTGGATGGTGTTCACCCGCGGCATTGCCGGAGACTTCTACATCCATTGTCTGCGCGCCAGCCGGCAGCAGGTATTGAGCCTGATGCAGGAAATCGAGGACTGCCTGGAACGGCTGTCCCGAGACCGCGCCCTGCCCTTCCCGATCGAACTGATGATCTCGGGCATCCGCCTCACCGAGCTCAACGAGCTGACCACCGAGAACATGCACCACATCGTCGATTACCTGAGCCGCAACGGCGGCGGACGCCACCTGCAACTGCGTGAACGGCCCGAAGAGATCGACGAAATGCTGGAGTGGATGCGCCAGCGCTACCGCCAGAGCATTGACCTGGGGCGCAAGCTCGATAACGACCAGATCGAGATCTTCGTCCAGCCCCTGGTCACCCTCGACGCGTTGCAGGAAATCCACGCCTTCGAAATCCTCGGCCGTTTCCGCGAGGAAGACGGTTACATCAGCGCCGCCCTGTTCATCGACGATATCGTCCGCATGGGGCTGTCGGAGCGTTTCGACCGACTGGTGCTGGACTGCCTGATCCGCCAGGCCGACGATCTGCGTCTGCTCACGCGCCGGCTGTTCCTCAATGTCAGCGCGCTGACGCTGGAAGACACGGCCTACATCGACGCGCTCAACGCCGCCATTGCCGGTCCCCTGTCCGGTTTTGACATCGTCATCGAACTGACCGAGCAAATCCTGCTGGAGAACCTGGAGCTTATCTACCGCCTGCACCAGCGCCACGGGCTCAACTTCGCCATCGACGATTTCGGCACCGGCTTTTCCTCCCTGCAGACGGTCATCGAGCTGGCGCTGAAGGGCGGCATCCAGTACCTGAAGATCGACGGTTCGCTGACCCAACAACTGGGCAAGAACCCGGCCAGCGAGCAGATCATCCGCATCACCCGCCAGATGGCCCGTGAACTGGGCCTCAAGACGGTGGTGGAATACATCGAAACCCTTGAACAGAAGGACACCCTGGAAGGCATCGACATCGACTTCGGGCAAGGCTACCTGCTCGGCATACCGGACCCGGTCAAGGTCTGGCTCGGCAAGCTCGCCTACCTGCGCAGCAAGGCCGAGGCGACGCTCAATATCGGCGTCTGAGGCGGGCTCAGTCCCGGCGCAACCGGTCACTGACCGCAATCGGCGTCGGGTAGGTCATCACCACATAGGTCGAGGACAGCAGGAAGCTGATCAGGGTGGCAAACTGGATCAGGAAATTCACCTCGTCGCGGATCACCCCCATCTGCGCCGCCAGCACCGCGATCAATAGCGAAAACTCGCTCATCTGCCCGAGCCTCACCGCCACCTCCAGCGAACGGCCGCTGCTCTCCTTCGAAAGGCGCAGCAGCAGATGATAAAGCAATGGCTTGGCCAACAGCGCCAGCAGCGCCAGACCCACCGCGGCCAGCCAGATCTGCTGCACCACCGCCAGATCGAAATTCGCTCCCAACGCCACGAAGAAGATGATCAGGAAGAAATCCCGCAGCGGCTTGAGGTTCTCGGCAATGAACAGGGCGATCGGGCTGCGAGCCAGCGCCACGCCGGCGATGAAGGCGCCGATCTCGTAGGACAGGCCCATCCACTCGGCCGCTTCCGCCACGCCGAGACACCAGCCGATGGCAAGCAGAAAAATGTACTCCTGGATGCGGTCGAAGCGCGCGATCAGCCGGTTCAGCAGATGGCGTTCTATCAGCCAGGTGCCCAGCGCCAGCAACGGCAGGCCGAGAAACGGCCCAAGCATGCGCCACAGACTGGCCTCGCCGGCCTGGGATGAAGCCTCCAGCACCAGCAGCAGGATGATGGCGATGATGTCCTGGAACAGCAACACCGAAATCATGATCTCACCGGTATGCTGATGATGCAGGACGGTGGTCGGTATCAGCTTGAGGCCGATGATGGTGCTCGAGAACATCAGCGCCGAACCCAGCAGCAGTGACGCGGTGGCGTCATAGCCCAGCGCAATGCCGAAGCCGTAGCCCAGCCCCAGCAACACCAGCGAGCTGATGCCGGTGACCAGTGTGGTCTCGCCGGCCATGCGGATCAGGTCCGCCGGGTTGAGGTTGAGGCCGAGCAGGAACAGCAGGAAGATGATGCCGACATTGGCGATGTTCTGGATCAGCGTCGGGTCCTGGATCAGCGCCAGACCGGATGGCCCGATCAGCAGGCCGACCGCAATATAGGCGATGATCAGCGTCTGCCGCAGCCACAGCGCCAGGGTCGCGGCCAGCGCCGCGCCGGCGAAGATCAGGAACAGGGTGAAGACGATGGAGGCGTTTTCCATGCGCGAAGTGGCGGCCGGTGCGTCAGTGCAGCGAGGCTGAATTGGCCTGTTCCTGCAGCAACTCCCGGGCCTGTTGTTGCAGCGGATGGCGGTCGTCATCGGCGATTTGCGACAGCGCCTGCACCGCCTCCGGTGCCTGCAGCATCGACAGGTAATAGAGACCGTCGAGGGCGATCCGTTGGTCCGGGTTGTCGAGCAGGGCGAGCAAACGCGGCAGATGGGCCTCCAGCAAACCCTGTTCAGCCAGCTCCTCGATGATCGCCGACAGCCCGATACGCACCACCAGCGGCGTTTCCGGATCCTCCAGCAGGTCGAACAGGGCCGTACGCGCCGCTTCTTCCTTCAGCACTGCCTCGCGCGCGGCGTCCATGCCGCCCTCGGACAATTCTTCGCTGAGCAGCGAGCGCCACTTGCCACCGGTACTCTGCTGCAGCAGTTCCTCGATGTCCTTGCGCGTCTTGAGCCCGCTGAACAGCACGCCATTGACGAGATAGGAGGGTGCGCTGCGAATCCCCAGTGCGCTGGCCCGTTCGGGCGAGCGGGTGATGTCGATGACCTCCAGCTCATCGAGCTGTCCGTCCTGTTTCAGCTGTTCGAACAGCCGCTCCATCTGCGGACAGACGGGGCAACCGGGCATGACGAACAGTTCGATGCGGCGAGAAGTCATGGGTTTGCTTGTTCCTCCCAGAGGTTTTCAATACACTGGCGGCTCTTCCTGACAACGCGATCGGCCCGCATGATCAACCGGATTTCCCTGTCGCGCATCATCATGCTGACCATTGCCGTCATCCTCATCGGCATCCTCGTCATCGTCTTCCTGCAGATCGAGAGCGGATCGGCGAAGCCCCTGAGTTATGAAGTGATCGAGCGTCAACAGGAGAGGATGCAGGAAAAGCTCCAGGAGATCCAGCAGCGCAACCGGGCCAACACCGTTCCATCAGCCACCACGGCGGCACAACCGCCGGTCGTTGTCCCGCCACCGCGCCCGGCACCACCCGCGCCGCGACACGCCCCCATGCCGCCTCCCACCGCCCCCGGCTACGGACCGGCACCTTACCCGGCTCCAGCCTATCCGGCTGGCCAATATCCGGCCTGGTCAGCACCGGGCTGGGGGTATCCGCCACCGCCACCCCGCAGCTGGCCTCAACCCTATCCGGCGCCCTGGCCACCGCCGCGCTGATAGCCCTCAGACCATCGACTCGATCAGACGCTTGACCGCAGCCGCATCGAAGGGTTTGTCGATGATCGCCGACACGCCCTGGCTCTGCACCGCCGCCAGCTTGCTCTGATCGCCCTCAGTGGTGACCATCATCACCGGCACCTGCGGCTGGCGGCTCTTGTTGCGGATGAACCAAAGCAGCTCCTGCCCGTCCATGTGCGGCATGTTGTAGTCGCTGATGACCAGGTCGTACTCATTGTGCTGGATCAATGGCAGCGCGGCCCGGCCGTCCTCGGCCTCGGTGATGTCTTCCAGTCCCATGCGGTTCAGCGTGCGTGTGATCAGACGCCGCGCCAGGCGGCTGTCGTCCACCAGAAGAATACGCAGGCTCCGGTCCAGCTCGATCGCGTCCGGGGCTTCCCAGTCCATGATCATGTTGATGGCGCGTTGCAGATCCCGGGCCTGAAACGGCTTGGGCAGTACCGCCGAGGCACCGGCCTGCTTGACCGGGTCCAGCTCGCGGAACGAGGTCTCCGACGAGATCAGCATGAACGGAATGTCCACCGATAGCGGATTGTCGCGCATCTCCAGCACCAGTTCGCGCCCGGTCATGTCTTCAAGAAACAGCGCGCTGATCACCAGGTCCGGCTGCTCGGTGTCGATCTTCAGCAGCGCTTCCTCACCGGTATCGACGGTATCGAACTGCTGGATGCCCAGATCCTCGAACTGTTGCAACACGATACGCCGCTGCGAGGACGAGGGCTCGACCAGAAGCACATAAAGGGAATTGAGGTAGTGTGTCATGGAGGGGGACCATCGGCTTTGCAAGGTTCAGGGCTTCCTATAGCACAGGGCCCGGACTTTGCACCCACGGCCGGCGGTCTGCCGCTATAATACCGCGTCCCCGACCTCCGGAATGACCATGAACGCCCTCGAAATACACGACCTGCACAAGACCTACGCCAATGGCCACCAGGCCCTGCGTGGCATCGACCTGGAAGTGGAACAGGGGGAGTTCTTCGCGCTGCTCGGACCCAATGGCGCCGGCAAGTCCACCTGCATCGGCATCGTTTCATCACTGGTACGCAAGACTTCCGGCGAGGTACGCATCTTCGGTGACGCCATCGATCGTGATCCGATCGCCGCCAAGAGCCACCTCGGCGTGGTACCCCAGGAATTCAACTTCAACATCTTCGAGCCGGTGGAAGAGATCATCGCCAACCAGGGCGGCTACCAGGGCGTGCCGCCGCGCCAGGTGCGCCAGCGCACAGAACAGCTGCTGCGCGAACTGGACCTGTGGGACAAGCGGCGCGTCCAGGCGCGCGAACTCTCCGGCGGCATGAAGCGGCGGCTGATGATCGCCCGCGCGTTGATCCACCGGCCGCGACTGCTGATCCTCGACGAACCCACCGCCGGCGTGGACATCGAGCTGCGCCGATCGATGTGGGACTACATGCGCCGTATCAACGAGCAGGGCACCACCATCATCCTCACCACCCACTACCTGGAAGAAGCGGAACAGATGTGCCGCCGGGTCGCCATCATCGACCATGGACGCATCGTCACCAACGACCGCATGAAACACCTGCTGCGCCAGCTCGATTGCGAGACCTTCGTGCTCAACGCCCGCGAGCCACTGGGACAGCTGCCGCCGCGGATCGGTCCCTTCGCGCTGCGCCGCATCGACGAACACACGCTGGAAGCCGACTTGCCCAAGCCCCATTCGTTGAACGAACTGATGCACGCGCTGGACGGACTCGGCATCGCCGTGGACAGCCTGCGCAACAAGAGCAACCGGCTCGAGGAACTGTTCCTCAGGCTGACCGGGAAGCCGCTTGAGACGGAGCAGAACGCATGAGCCGCTACCGCCGCTACTGGATCGCCTACGCCACCATCACCCGGCGCGAAATCCTGCGTTTCGCGCGCATCTGGGTGCAGACCATCGTCCCGCCGGTGATCACCGTGGCGCTCTATTTCCTGATCTTCGGCAACCTCATCGGCGGGCGCATCGGCCGCATGGACGGCCTGCCCTATGTGGATTTCATCATGCCCGGCCTGATCATGATGGCGATCATCACCAATTCCTACGCCAATGTGGTGTCCTCCTTCTACGGCGCCAAGTTCGCCCACCACATCGAGGAGATGCTGGTGTCGCCGATCCCCAATCTTGTCATCCTCCTCGGCTACATGAGCGGCGGCATCGCCCGCGGCATGGCGGTCGGGCTGGCGGTGACCCTGACCTCGATGCTGTTCACCGAAGTGCGCGCCGAACACGCTCTGCTGGTGCTGCTGGTGGCCCTGCTGACCTCGACCCTGTTCGCGCTGGCGGGACTGATCAACGGCATCTTCGCCAAGAGCTTCGACGATGTATCGATCATACCCACCTTCGTGCTGACGCCGCTGATCTACCTCGGCGGCATCTTCTACTCCATCGACCTGTTGCCGGACTTCTGGCAGACGCTGTCGCTGGCCAACCCCATCCTGTACATGATCAACAGCTTTCGCTATGGTTTTCTCGGCGTCTCCGACATCGACATCGGCCCCGCACTGGCCGTCATCGTCGGTTTCATCCTGCTGCTGTTCGCCATCGCCATGACCCTGCTCAACCGCGGCACCGGTATCCGCACATGAACCGTTACATCGACATCGGCGTCAATCTCGGCAACCGCCGTCTGCTGCCCCGTGCCCAGGCGCTGATCGTGGAAGCCGCCGCGGCCGGCGTCGAAGGCCAGATCGTCACCGCCACCTCGCTGCAGCAGAGCCAGGTGGCGCAGGAGCTGTGCCAGCGCTTTCCGCGGCATCTGCGTTGTACCTGCGGCGTGCACCCGCATGACGCCAGTGAATGGAACGCGGACACGGCTCATCGGATCGAAAGGCTGGCCATCGCCAAAAGCGTCGCTGCCATCGGCGAAACCGGGCTCGATTACAACCGCAACTTCTCACCCCGCGCGCATCAGCTGGAAGCCTTTGAGGCCCAGCTGGAGCTGGCCGCCCGCCTTGGCATGCCGGTGTTTCTGCACCAGCGCGACGCGCTGGATGACTTCACCACCCTGCTCGCCCGCTACCGGGACCGTCTGCCCGGCGCGGTGGCCCACTGCTTTACCGAGGGTCGTGACGCCCTGTTCCGCCTGCTCGACCTGGACTGCCACATCGGCATCACCGGCTGGATCTGCGACGAACGCCGCGGCCAGTCCCTGCAGCAGGCGGTCACGGAGATCCCGGACGACCGCCTGATGCTGGAAACCGACGCCCCCTACCTGCTGCCGCGCGACCTGCCCGATCCCCCGGCGGACAAGACCAACCGTCCGCGGTACCTGCCCCATGTCGCCGCCACCGTGGCCCGGCTCCAGGGCAGGCCGCTGGAGCAGCTGGCCGACGCGGTATGGAACACGACCGTCCGGTTCTTTCAATTCACGCCCGGGACCGATCCGTCATGACCCTCCGCATCCATTCGTTGTACATCTATCCCATCAAGTCCTGTCAGGGCATCGGGCTCGAACGCGCCGAACTGGTCGATACCGGCCTGCGCTGGGACCGCCACTGGATGCTGGTCGACGACGAAGGGCAGTTTCTCAGCCAGCGCCGGGTGCCGGCCATGGCGCGCATCGCCACCGAGCTGACCGACGACGCACTGATCGCCCGCAGCGACGGCAGGCAGATCGAAATCCCGCTGCACAGCCCGGATGTGGACCGCATGCCGGTTCAGATCTGGAACGACCTGCTGCCCGGCAGCATCGTCTCCGAGGCCATCGATCGCTGGTTCAGCGAAGTGCTGGAGACCTGCTGCCATCTGGTATATCTGCCCGAAAGCGTGCCCCGCCAGGTGGATCGAGACTATGCAGCGGAAGGCCGGACGGTGGGCTTTGCCGACAGCTTCCCGCTGCTGGTGGTCAGCCTGGAAAACCTGTTGCCGCTCAATGCGCGGCTGGAGCAGCCGGTCGGCATCGACCGTTTCCGGCCCAACATCGTCATCGAGGGCGGCCAGCCGCACGAGGAGGACGACTGGGCGGCGATCCGCATCGGCGACCTTGTCATCGACCTGCCCAAGCCCTGCTCCCGCTGCGTGATCCCCAGCATCGACCAGCGGACCGCCGAGCAGGATTCGTCGATACTCAAGGCGCTGGCAGCATACCGCCGCGGCGAAGACGGCAAGATCTACTTCGGCCAGAACGGCCTGCACCGAAGCAATGGCTGGATCGAGGTGGGACAGGCCGTCGAGCCGGTCAAAAAGCCCGTTCCCGACTGAAGATCGGCCATTCATCCGTTGCCGCGCCTGCGGCGGTTTTTTTCCCGGCAAAGCGCGATCGAGGGTCTAGAATAAGCGTAGCCAGGGAGTCCGGCGCCGACGACAACCCGAGGTTTCATCCACGCGCATCATGAACGACCAGACCCGGATCAATTTCTACGCCTCCCGCCCCGAACCCTGCGGCTATCTGGAGGGGCGCCAGTCCATTTCCGCCTTTGCCAACCCCTATGTGGACATGGACGCCGACACCTACAACAACCTGATCCTGTTCGGCTTTCGCCGGTCCGGCGGTTACCTGTACCGCCCGCACTGCCCGGACTGCACGGCCTGCATCTCGCTGCGGGTGCGGGTTGAGGATCACCGGCTTTCACGCAACGACCGCAAGAACCTGCGCCGCAACGCCGACCTGTCGGTCCAGATCGCTCCGGCGAAGTTCTTCGAGGAACATTACGAACTCTACCGCCGCTACATCGACACCCGCCATGCCGACGGCAGCATGGCCAACCCCAGCCGGGCCGACTACCACCGTTTTCTGATCTGCGACTGGGCGGAGACCCGCTTCGTGGAATTTCGCCAGGGACGCCGCTTGCTGGGCGTGGCGGTCACCGATGTCACCGAAAGCGGCCTGTCGGCGGTCTATACCTTTTTCGACCCGGAACTCGGGGAGCGCAGCCTCGGCCATTTCGCCATCCTGTCGCAGATCGCGATGGCGCGGGAACAGGGCTACCCCTACCTCTACCTGGGCTACTGGATCGAAGGCTGCGACAAGATGCGCTACAAGGCGCGCTACCGGCCGGCCGAGATTTTCGTCAACGATCAGTGGGTGGAGCTGGATTCGCGCGACCGTTGAACGCCAGCCACAGGCGTATCGACAGCAGCAGCCACGGCAGAGCGTGCAGGCACAGATCGAAGATATCGACCGGCCGCGACAGGCTGCCGTCGAGCAGCATGCCCAGCTTCTCCAGCAGGTGCGGCTGCGGCCGGAACGGGGCCAGCCCCAGGGTGAAGGCGAACACCAGATAGAACAGCAGCGGGACTTCGGCGATCTTCTTCAGCATCATTCGCCCCCACCATGGATCAGGTCGAATACCCGGCGGTGGTAGTCCGCCGAACTGCAGGCCAGCACCGAGCGCGTATCGAGGATCGGCGGCTTGCCGTCCAGATCGGTGAACACCCCACCGGCTTCGCGCACGATCACCGACAATGCCGCAATATCGAGTATGTTCACATCCGATTCGACGATGATCTCGATTTTTCCGCTGGCCAACAGGTGGTAGTGGTAGAAATCCCCATAGCCGCGGGTGCGGTTGACCTGTCGGGCCAGCCGGCCCAGCCCGTCCCAGCCCTGCGCATCGGCCGCCAGACTGGCGATGTTGCCGGTGGACAGGGCCGCGTCGCGCATCTCGGTCAGGGCGCTGACCCGGATCGGCCGATCGTTGAGGTAAGCGCCCTCGCCACGGCTGGCCCAGGCCAGTTCGTTGAACATCACCCCGTTGGACACTCCGACCACCAGCTCGCCCCGGTGCATCAGTGCGATCTGGGTGGAAAAGAACGGGTACTGGCGGACGAAGGCCTTGGTGCCGTCGATCGGGTCGATCAGCCAGGTGTATTCGGCATCGGGGTTGCTGTGGCCGGTTTCCTCGCCGTAGAAACCGTGATCGGGAAAGGCGCCGAGTATCACCTCCCGGATCTTCTGCTCGGTCTCCACATCGGCCACGGTGACCGGCGTGTAGTCCTCCTTCATCGTGACCTTCACATTGGCCTCGTAGTAATGGCGAATGACTTCCTCGCCGGCCCGCGCCGCCTCCAGTGCGACCGAAAGATGGGGGTTGTTGCTCATGGAATGGGTCCTGTAACAAATCGGCTCATGGTACTGCAAAGGTGGCTGACGCGGAATCGCCCGTTCGGCATAATGAGGCGTTTTGAAACGCGAGAAATGCAATGAAGGATCCCGTGGTACTGATCGGCATCGGTGAAATGGGCGGCGTCTTTGCACGCGGCCTGCTGCGTGCCGGATATCCGGTGTTTCCGGCTCGGCGCGATGACGATCTCTCCACCCTGGCCGAGGCACTGCCCTCTCCGGCGCTGGTGCTGGTGGCGGTGGGCGAAAGCGACCTGCACCCGGTGCTGGAACGCCTGCCCGAGGCCTGGAAGCAAAGGCTCGGCCTGCTGCAGAACGAATTGCTGCCCCGGGATTGGCAGGCCCATGACATCACCGAGCCCACCGAGATCTCGGTCTGGTTCGAGAAGAAGCCGGGGCAGGATGTGAAGGTGTTGGTGCCTTCACCGGTGCATGGCCCCGGGGCCGGCATTCTGGTCGAGGCACTGGAAAGCCTGGGTATCCCTGCCCTGTGCATCGACAGAAAAGACGACATGCTGTTCGAACTGGTGCGCAAAAACCTCTACATCCTCACCACCAATATCGCCGGTCTGGAAACCGGCGGTACGGTCAAGGCGCTCTGGGATGACCACAGCCTGTTGATGAACCGGGTGTTCGACGATGTGCTGAAGCTGCAGGAACACCTCACCGGGCAGCACTTCGATCGCGATCGACTGCTGGCGGCGGTGCTCGAAGCCTTCGACGGCGACCCCGATCACCGCTGCATGGGCCGCAGCGCACCGGCCCGCCTGCAACGGGCGCTGGCAATCGCCGATCAGGCCGGCATCGAGGTGCCGGAACTGCGGCGCATCGCCCGCGAGCGGCTGCAAAAACCGGACTGAGTTTTCAGAACAGCAGCGTCAGCGCCAGGACCAGCAGCAACCAGATCACCAGCGCCCGCAGCACCAGGCCGCGCGCCTTGCGCAACTCGGCAGCCGCCGACTCGGGAGCGGTGATGCGTTCGGCCAATCCGATGGCTGCCGCACCCACCTGGCGCAGCAACTCGGTATTCTGCTCATGGAGGTCGGCGGCCAGCGACACGCCCCGCCTGAAGGCCTGCCAGCCGTCGTCGAAGCGACCCGCAATCATATATGCGAATGCCGTTATCCGCGCCGGAATCCAATCCATCCAGCCCAGCAGCTCACGGGCCACGGCCCGCAGACTCTGCAACGATTCATCGAGCAGATCCGCCTGACGCTGGAAGCGTTCGAGTATCCGGTAGGCAACGGCCCCCACCGGCCCCAGCACCACGAACCAGAATACCGGTCCGTAGATGCGGATCAATGCCTCGGAGAACAGCGCCCGGCACATGCCCTCGGCCTGCTCCGGCAGGGCTTCCGGCGCATCCTGACCCAGCAGCGGCATGGCGGCGGACCGGCGGGCCTGTGGGTCGTCGTCATCGAGCGTATCCAGGTAATCGTCCACCTGGGGATCCAGTTCATCCGGCCCCAGGCTCAGGTAAATCACGATGACGCCGAAAGCCAGCTCGAACAGGCCGAACAAGGCATTGTGGAACATCGAGGACAGCAGCCACACCGCCAGCAGCAGCGGAGCCATCAGCACCGCCAGCGCGCCCCAGGGACCCAGCTTGTCGATCTGCAGCACCTCGAGCATCCAGCGGCTGTAGTCGCGCAGGCCATCGAAGCGGCGGAAGGATTTCAGTTGCGGCAGGCTGCGTTCCAGCAGCAGCGCGATGATCAGGCTCAGAACGGTCATGTCGTGGTATCGGCAGAAAGGTTCAGCAACTCATGGAAGCCGGCCCAGTCGAAACCGGGCCCGGGGTCGGTCTTGCGCCCCGGAGCGATGTCACTGTGGCCACAGATGGCCGGCTCCGGCATGGCAATGTGCAGCGCAGGATACCGCTTGCCCAGGGCGATTGCCAGCCGCGCCAGCTGCGCGTACTGGGCGCTCTCGAAACCGTCCTCGTCGCAGCCTTCCAGTTCGATGCCGATCGAGAAATCGTTGCAGCGCTCGCGTCCCCGCCAGCAGGACTCACCGGCATGCCAGGCGCGGTCATCGAAGGAGACGAACTGGGTCAGCCGGCCGTCACGCTCGATCAGGCAGTGAGCGGACACCTCGAGATCGGCGATTTCTGCAAAATACGGATGCGCGCCGGCATCCAGCCGGTTCCGGAAGAAGGCCCGGATGTAACCGCCGCCGTACTCGCCCGGCGGCAGGCTGATCGCGTGCACCACCAGCAGCTCGATGTCGCAGCCCGGTGGCCGCGCATCAAAGTTGGGTGACGGACAATGTGTCGCGCCGATCAGCCAGCCCGCGTCGTCGATCTTCAACTCAATACCCCGGATGGTTTATGCCCCATGGACTTCCCGGCACGATAGAATAGCCGTCATGAACCTGCAACAGCTCAATGACCCCCAACGGCGCGCCGTCACCACCGTCGAAACCCCCTGTCTGGTGCTGGCTGGCGCCGGCAGCGGCAAGACACGGGTGATCACCCAGAAGATCGCCTGGCTGATCCGTGAGGCCGGCTACCGGCCCGACCGCATACGCGCGGTGACCTTCACCAACAAGGCGGCGAAGGAAATGAAACAGCGGGCCGCCGAACTGCTCGGCAAGCGCGAAGCCCAGGGGCTGCGCATCTCCACCTTCCACACCCTGGGGCTGAACATCCTGCAGCGGGAGTACGCACGGCTGGGCCTGCGCAAGGGTTTCAGCATCCTCGACGCCCGAGACGCCGAGGACTGTATCGCCGAATTGCAGCACAAGGACAACCCGGAGCCGGAGCTGATACGCCAGACCCAGTGGCGGATCAGCCAGTGGAAGAACGATTTCACCACCCCCGAGCAGGCCCTCGATCAGGCCGAAGACAGCCTGCAGCAGCATCAGGCCCGGATCTATCTCGCCTACCGCGATCAGTTGCAGGCCTGCAACGCGGTCGACTTCGACGACCTGATCATGCTGCCGGTCGTGCTGTTCCGCCAGCACCCCGAGGTGCTGGATCAGTGGCGCGACCGCATCCACTACCTGCTGGTGGATGAATACCAGGACACCAACGCCAGCCAGTACGAACTGATCCGGCAACTCTGCTCGGTACGGCAGAAACTGACCGTGGTCGGCGACGACGACCAGTCGATCTATGCCTGGCGCGGCGCGCGGCCCGAAAACATTCATCGGCTGCAGCAGGACTTCCCGCGGCTGGAAGTGATCAAGCTGGAGCAGAACTACCGCTCCACCAGCCGCATCCTGCGCGTCGCCAATGCCGTCATCGGCAACAACCCGCACCTGTTCGAGAAAAAGCTCTGGTCCGCTGCGGGCGACGGTGACTTCGTGCGCGTGCTGCCGTGCAAGAACGACCAGGACGAGGCCCGGCAGGTCGTCATCGACCTCATCGGCAAGCATTTCCAGGGCGAACCCTGGAAGCATTTCGCCATCCTCTACCGGGGCAACCATCAGTCCCGCCTCTACGAAAAACTGCTGCGCGAACACTCGGTGCCCTACCGCATCACCGGCGGCACCGCCTTCTTCGAACGCAGCGAGATCAAGGACCTGACCGCCTACCTGCGCATCATCGCCAACCCCGAGGACGACCGCGCCCTGCTGCGCATCATCAACACCCCGCGCCGCGAGATCGGCGCCGGCACGCTGAAGATCCTCGGGGAATACGCAGCCTGGCGTCACCAGAACCTGGGCAATGTGCTGCACGAGCACGGACTGGAACAGAAACTGCCGCGCAAGGGCTGGATCAGTCTGCAGCGCTTCGCCGACTGGCTGGAAGAAAAGCGCCGCCAGGCCGAAGAACTGGACGCCATGAGCCTGACCCGGCGTATCGTCGAGGAACTGGACTATGCCGACTGGCTGAACGCCACCAGCCAGTCCCGCAAGCAGGCCGAATCGCGGATGGCCAATGTGGAAGAGCTGATCAGCTGGATCGGCAACCTGCAGAAACAGCAGGACGATCCCGGTCTGTCCGCCCTCGTCTCCCGGCTGACGCTGATGTCGATCCTAGAGAACAGCGATGACGGCTCGACTTCGGACAGTGTCCAGCTGATGACCCTGCACGCCGCCAAGGGACTTGAATTCCCCCATGTCTATCTGGTCGGCTTCGAGGAAGACACCATCCCCCACGCCCAGTGTCAGGATGAGGACGGCATCCAGGAAGAACGCCGCCTGGCCTATGTAGGCATCACCCGCGCCGAGCGGCAACTGACGATCAGCTATGCCCGCACGCGGCAGAAATACGGCGAAGTGATCCAGTGCGAACCCAGTCGCTTCATCGCCGAGATGCCCGCCGAGGACCTGGAAGGCGCGGAGCATTGCAGCGAAACACTCAGCCCCGAGGAGAAGAAACAAAGGGGACTCGATCACCTGGAAAGCCTGAAGGCCATGCTCGCCGGCTGAAAGACCTGGGTCTGCCTGCCGCTTGATCCTGATCACTGTATAAGCAAAACTTTTCTTCGCCCGCGGCATCATAAGGAGTAGCATGAAATCGTCCACAGTGGACGACCCACCCGTCAGGAGGATGCCCGATGAACACCGAATCCCGAACCCCATGGAAACTGCTGCCCCTGTTGCTGCTGTTGGCCGGCGGCTTGAACACCGCCCCCGCCCTCGCACAGCAGGACGACAGCAAGGCCACGGCAACCGACGAACAGACGGCCGCAGGCGAAGAGGCCCAGAAAAAGAAAAAAGCCGCGGAAGGCGAGGAAGAAGAACCCGACTGCGAATGACAGCGGGTTCCCGATGCACGGCCCGGACGCCTGTGGTCCGGGCCGTGTTCGGAGCGCTTACTGGGCGATCTTGTCGCCCTTCTGATGGCCGGCCAGACCGGTTACGGCGGAAGGGTCCACCTCATACAGCGCCGGCAGTGAATGGGCGATGCCCTTGTGGCAATCGATGCAGGTCTTGCCCTCGTCGAAGCCCTTGATGTGGTTTTTCATCGCCCGACGCTGTTGCTTGGTGTAGTCCATCGACTCCCAGTCGTGGCAGTTCCGGCACTCCCGGGAATCCGTATCCTTCATGGCCTTCCAGACATGCCGCGCCAGTTCGAGCCGCTTGGCCTCGAACTTCTCCGGCGTATCGATGGTGCCCAGCACCTTGTGCAGCAACTCGTTGGAGGCCTGCACCTTGCGGATCATCTTGTAGACCCAGGGCTTGGGCACATGGCAGTCCGGACAGGTGGCGCGCACCCCGCTGCGGTTGGCATAGTGGATGGTATCCTGGTATTCCACATAGACATTCTCTTCCATCTCGTGGCAGGAGATGCAGAACTTCTCGGTATTGGTGGCCTCCATCGCGGTATTGAATCCGCCCCAGAAAACGATACCAGCAACAAAACCCAGGAACAGTATGGCACCGAGCGATTTCTTGCTCGGCCGCTTCAGTGTGTCAACTATCGATCGAATACTCATGTCAGTCTCTCGCTCCGGTCAGCGTCTCAGCGCAAGGCTTCGACGGGCTGGAACTTGTTCTCGACCAGCGGCTGGGCATCCACCTGTGGCACATGGCACTGGGTGCAGAAATAGCGCCGCGCGGAGACATTGGCCAGCACATTGGCGTCACGGTCCTCGAAATGGGTCTGACTGATCTTGGTGGCGCCATAGCGCTTGTAGTTCTTCCAGCTGTGGCAGGTCAGGCACTTGTTGAACTTGAGGGTGATCTTGTAGTTGTCGATCTTGTGGGGCACCAGCGGCGGCTGCTGCACATAATCCCGCGGTATCGGATCGCGATCCGGTTGCACCTTCTTGATGTCCACCGGCGCCGAGGGGCCTTCGATATCCATCGCGCCACGCAGAGACTGCACATCGCCCGCCCAGCCGGCAAAGGACAGGCCAAGCAACAAGCCGAGGATGAGGAACGGTGATTTTTTCATGGTAAGACCTCTCTCTGATGGGACTGTTTAACGGGTTCGGCCGGGTCGCTGTCGGCCGGATGGCCGACCCGGTCGTTGAAACGCAGGTCGAAACGGAAGACTTCGGTGCTGCAGATGTCGATGCAGCGCCCGCAATTGGTGCAATTGATGTCCTTGATGATGCTGGTGGGCCGGCCGTTCTTTTTCAGCACCGGTGTGATGACCTTCTGCTCCGGGCAGACCGCGAAACATTCCATGCAGCGGTCGCAGCGGTCCAGCGCCACCGCGTTGACGCGGATCAGGCTGGTCTTGCCCAGCAGGCTGTAGAAGGCGCCGACCGGACACAGGTGGCCGCACCAGGCGCGGCGACTGATGAAGGCGTCGAGCAGGAAGATCATCAGGATGATCGCCCAGGCCATGCCCATACCGAAGATCAACGCGCGCTGCACCATCGACACCGGGTTGACGAATTCCCAGGCGATGATACCCAGCGCCGCGGAGACGCCCAGCACGGCGGCCAGGAACCAGTAGCGGTTGGCGCGCGACAGCTTGAGTTCGGACTTGATGTTGAGTTGGGTGCGCAACCACTGGGCCGCATCGGTGACGATATTGATCGGGCAGACCCAGGAACAGTAGGCACGGCCACCGATCAGCATGTAGAAGGCCAAAACGATCAGTGCACCGATGACCGCCGTCATCTCCGGCAGGTAGCCGGCCGCCAGGGTCTGCAGCAACACGAAGGGATCGGTCAGCGGCAATACATCCAGGGTCAGGCTGGAGGCCAGGTTGCCCTTGACGATCCAGATACCGAACCAGGGCCCGATGAGGAACAGGGCCAGTATCGTGATTTGCGAAAACCTGCGCAAAATCAACCATTTGCAGGTTTTCCAGAAACCCTTGACGCGCAGCGCCTCCCGGCCCAGCTCGCTCGGCGGGGTGGCCTTCTTCTTCGCCGCGACCGCCATCACTTGAAGCCTCTGTTGAGGGTGTCGAGCGCGCTGTTGCCAAAGGGCGTGGCGTCGTCACCCTGCTGTTCGCGGATCAGCCCCTGGCCTTCGTAGTCGTAGCGCTGGCCTTCGGGCAATGTGTAGCGGTGCTCCAGATCCGGGGTCACCAGGCTGCCGCCCGCCTTCTGCTTCTCTTCCCAGCCGAGGCGGTAATAGTTGCCCATTTCGCCCATCGCCAGATGGCGGGGGAGCACCTTGATGGTGGCGGTCTCGACCACGCAGGCATGTTCGCACTTGCCGCAGCCGGTACAGTGATCGGAGTGCACGGTGGGAATGAAGAAGGCATGCTTCCCGGTGCGCTTGTTGGGCTTGAGTTCCAGCGTGATCGCCTTGCCGTGTACCGGGCATACGTTGTAACAGACCTCGCAGCGCAAGCCCTGAAACGCGATGCAGTTTTCCTGATCGATCAGCACCGCCAGACCCATGTCCGCCTCGTCGATGTCGGTGAGGCCGGGATCCAGCGCGCCGGTGGGACAGGCCTTGACGCAGGGTATGTCCTCGCACATTTCGCAGGGGATCTTGCGGGCCTCGAACCAGGGCGTACCCAGCGGCACCTCCTCGCCGACCTCGGCCAGCTTGAGGGTGTCGTAGGGACAGCCGCGCACACACAATCCGCAGCGGATGCAGGCGGCGAGGAATTCATCTTCGTCGTTGACACCGGGCGGGCGGATGGCAGTGGCCGGCAACGAGCGGGCCGGACCGGCATAGAGACCGATGCCCAGCCCCGCAATGCCGGCTGCGCTGGCGCCCTTGAGCAGTCCGATCAGGAACCGCCGCCGGCTCTGCCGCGCCCGTTTCTCACTGTCGTTCATGCCACTGCCCCGTCAGCCCGCGTCGGTCAGGCGCGCTCCACCTTGACCGCGCACTTCTTGTAGTCCGTCTCCTTGGACAGCGGGTCGGTGGCATCCAGCGTCAGCTTGTTGACCAATCGTCCGGCATCGAACCAGGGCACGAAGATCAGCCCCTCGGGCACACGGTTGCGCCCACGGGTTTCGACCATGGCCTCGATCTCGCCGCGCCGTGATGCGATTTTGGCCGTCATGCCACGGCGCAGGCCCCGTTTCTTGGCGTCCTTGGGGTGCATGAACACCACCGCGTCGGGGAAAGCTCGATAAAGCTCCGGCACCCGCCGCGTCATCGAGCCGGAATGCCAGTGTTCGAGCACGCGGCCGGTGCACAGCCACAGGTCGAAATCCTTGTCCGGGCTTTCCGCCGGCGGCTCGTAGGGGGCGGTGATGATGTTGGCGCGTCCGTCCTTGCGGCCATAGAACTTCCAGCCTTCCCCGGCCTTGACATAGGGGTCGTAGCCTTCACGGTAACGCCACAGGGTTTCCTTGCCGTTGATGACCGGCCAGCGCAGGCCACGCACCTTGTGGTAGACATCGAAGGGTGCCTGTTCGTGGCCTTTCTTCACGCCTTCGTGCTGGAAGCGGCGGTACTCCTCGAACAGGCCTTTCTGTACATAGAAGCCGAAATGCTCGGATTCATGGTTGCGGTAGGCGTTGCCCCGGTCATCGGTGATCTTGCCCTCATAGGGGAACCGGTCCACCTGGCCATTGGCATAGAGGATGTCGAACAGGGTCTTGCCGCGGTATTCCGGCTTCTTCGCCAACAACTCCTCGGGCCAGACTTCCTCGACCTTGAAGCGCTTGGAGAACTCCATCACCTGCCACAGATCGGATTTGGCCTCGCCCGGCGCCGGTACCTGCTCGCGCCAGAACTGGGTACGCCGCTCGGCGTTGCCGTAGGCGCCCTCCTTCTCGGTCCACATCGCGGTGGGCAGGATCAGATCGGCCGCCATCGCGGTGACCGTCGGGTAGGGGTCGGAGACGACGATGAAGTTGTCCGGATTGCGGTAGCCCGGATAGGTCTCCTCGTTCATGTTGGCGGCCGCCTGCATGTTGTTGTTGCACTGTACCCAGTAGGCATTGAGCTTGCCGTCCTTGAGCATGCGATTCTGCAACACGGCGTGGTAGCCCTTCTTGCCGGGGATGGTGCCTTCCGGCAGTTTCCAGATCTTCTCGGCGAAATCGCGGTGCGGCTTTTTCATGATCACATAATCGGCCGGCAGGCGATGGGCGAACGTGCCCACCTCACGGGCGGTACCGCAAGCCGAGGGCTGACCGGTGAGCGAGAAGGGGCCATTGCCGGGCTCGGAGATCTTGCCCATCAGCAGGTGCACGTTGTAGCACAGGCCGTTGACCCAGACGCCGCGGGTATGCTGGTTGAAGCCCATGGTCCACAGCGACATGATCTTCTTGTCCGGATCGGCATAGAGCTTGGCCAGCCGCTCGAGTTTTTCCTTGGGCACGCCGGACAGCTCGGCGGTGTACTCCAGGGTGTAGGGCTCGACCGACTTGGCGTATTCCTCGAAACTGATCTTGGAGAGCTTGCCCTTGTTGGCGTTCTTGGCCTTTTTCTGCAGCGGATGCTCCGGGCGCAGGCCATAGCCGATATCGGTCGGGGTTTTGGTGAAGTTCACATGCTGGTTAATGAACTCCTCGTTGTAGGCCTTGTTCTGGATGATGTAGTTGGCGATGTAGTTGAGGATCGCCAGATCCGTCTGCGGGGTGAACACCATGCCGTTGTCGGCCAGATCGAAGCAGCGGTGCTTGTAGGTGGACAGTACATGCACCTCGCAGCCCGGCTTGGTGAGTCGGGTGTCGGTGAGGCGGGTCCACAGGATCGGGTGCATCTCCGCCATGTTCGATCCCCACAGCACGAAGGCATCGGCATGCTCCAGGTCGTCGTAGCAGCCCATCGGCTCGTCGGCGCCGAAGGCGCGGATGAAGGCGCCCACCGCCGACGCCATGCAGTGGCGCGCATTGGGGTCGATGTTGTTGGAACGGAAGCCGGCCTTGAACAGCTTGGAAGCGGCATAGCCTTCCCACACGGTCCATTGCCCGGAGCCGAACATGCCGACGCGGGAGGTGATCTTGTCCACCGGCTTGCCCTTGTTCTCCTCGTTGCTGCGGCGGATGGCTTCCTTGAATTTCTCGGCCATGACATCGAAGGCCTCGTCCCAGGACACTTCCTCGAAGTGGCCGTCCTTGTCGTAGACGCCGTCGGTCTTGCGCAGCAGCGGCTTGGTGAGCCGGTCCTTGCCGTAGATGATCTTCGACAGGAAATAGCCCTTGATGCAGTTCAGGCCGCGGTTGACCGGTGCGTCGGGATCGCCCTGGGTGGCCACGATGCGGTCGTTGCGGGTGCCCACCAGCACCGAACAGCCGGTGCCGCAGAAACGGCAGGGCGCCTTGTCCCAGCGGATATCGTCGGGGCCCTTGGCCAGTGCTTCGTTGATGCCGGGAATGGTGACGCCGGCAGCGGCCGCGGTCGCGGCGATGGCATTGGTCTTGATAAAGTCGCGTCTGGTCAATTTCATGCTTGAGCCCCCTCAGTGGTCGTCAGATCGTCGCTGAATTGATAGATCATCGCCGCGGACAGCACCCCGTCGATGTCATGGAAACTGGAAATGGTATCGGCCACCACCCGGCTGCTCTCGTCTTCGACGGTGACCACCAGGCGGCCTTCCTCGGTGTTGGCATGCACCTCCACGCCGGGGCGCGCATTGAGGGCCTCCTCCACCTTGAACCGCTGATCGGCGCGGGCATGCACCATCACGCCACAAATGTTGTACTCGGTCATGACTCGCTACTCCGGATGTTGTCGGTTGATCGTGATCGCGCCGGCCGGACAGATGCTCACGCACTCTCCGCAGCCGGTGCAGGCAGCCGTCGCCATGTGCACATGGGTGATGCCGCCAACGACCTGGGTGAAACGGATGGCTTCGGTCTCGCAGACCTCGCCGCAGGAGCGGCAGATCACGCCGCGCTCCGAAAAACACCGGTCATCGATCTGCGCGACCTGCTGCCAGGGCGCGCGCCCGCCCATCTTCAGGGCCTCGGGCGTGCATACGGCCACGCAGGCCTCGCAGTAGTCGCAACCGGATGACTGGAAATCAATTTCGGGGTAGCCGCCATCGCCGATACGGATGATGCCTTGAGGGCATTCGCGGACACAGTCGCCGCAGCGGTCACAGAGACGGACGAATCGCGCCTCCTCTACGGCCCAGGGGGGGCGCAGCGGTTGCTGGTTGGCCGGACGGCCGAACAACAGGTTGCGCTTGGATCGAGAGATGGTCATGGGCGGCTCCCTTGTTCACCACGCACCTTAGAGACCCCGCCAAGGAAACGGAATGATCTATATCAAATCCCGCGCCGGACGGTCGACAACCCGATGCGGAGTCCGGGGGCCGGGCAGAAAAAAACCCGGTGGCAGACGCCGACCGGGCTCATTCAGCAACTGTCCGATCCCGTCAGCCGGACAGGCGCATCAGCCGCGAGCTCGCGGCATCGTTTTCATTGGCCAGGCTCATCAGCTTGACCTGGGTTTCGTAGAAACGGGCGTATTCCATCATCTGCACCATGGCGTCCACGCTGTTGACATTACTGCCTTCCAGTGCACCGCTGGTGAGCGTGACCGAGGCGTCCGGCTCCGGCTGGCTGCCGTCGCGGGTGCGGAACAGCCCGTCCTCGCCGCGTTGCAGGGTGTCCGCATCGGGTTTTACCAAGCGCAGGCGGTCGATGGTCACCAGCGTACTCGCCGCCTGGCCGCTGGCGCGGATGCTGATCGACCCGTCGCGACCGATGACCAGGCTTTCGAATTCCGGCAGCGTGACCGGTCCGCCCTCGCCCATCACCGGCTGCCCCGCGCCGTTGGTCAGCAGGCCGCTGGCATCGATGCGCAGATCGCCGCGACGGCTGTAGGCGATGCTGCCGTCGGCGGCCTGCACTTCCATCCAGCCCTCCCCGTTGATCGCCACATCCAGATCGCGACCGGTGGTCATGATCGGGCCCGAAACCAGGTCTGCACCGCTGATGCGCTCGCTGGCATAGGCCCGGGCCGGATGGCCCGGACCGTATACCGGCTCGGACTGAAAGTGTTCGATCTGAGCCTTGAAGCCGACCGTGCTGGCATTGGCCAGGTTGTTGGCCACCACCTGCTGCCCGAACTGGGCGTTGCGGGCGCCGTTCATGGCGATGTAGAGAAGACGGTCCATGGCGGTTCAATACCCCGTTCAGCGGATCTGGATAATGGTCTGAGTCAGCGTATTGGCGGTTTCGATGGTCCGCGCATTGGCCTGGAAGTTGCGTTGCGCGGTGATCAGGTTCACCAGTTGCTGGGTCAGGTCCACATTCGAGGTCTCCAGCGCGCCGGACTGGATCAGCCCGAAACGACCGGTACCCGCCTCGCCGGCCAGCACGGCGCCGGAAGCCTGGGTTTCGTCCCAGGAAGTGGCACCGACATTGGCCAGGCCCTGGCTGTTGGGGAAGTCGGCCAGCGCCACCTTGCCGATCGGCGACGAGACACCATTGGTGTAGGTGGCGCGGATCAGCCCGTCCTCGGAAATGTCGATGCCGGTCAGCCGGCCGGTGGTGTAACCGGTCGGGTTCAGCGTGTTGACCGAGAAGTTGGCGGCATACTGGGTGGTGTTGTTGTTGGCAAAGTCATGGACGATGGTCAGTGGATTGGCGCCATTGGCCAGCGCAATGCTGGTGTTCTGGATCAGCGCCGGGGTGGTGGAGGCCAGCGAACCGTCGGGGTTGAAGTTGAACTGGGCCGCCACCTGGTTGATGTTGGGGGCGCCGGTCGGATCCGGGTGGTTGATGGTGTTGCCGCCGGTGATGTCCACCGGCGCGCCGTCCAGATAGGTGAACATCTGCCACTGGTTGGGATCGCCGGGCGCCGGGTTGGTGGCGCTGCCGATGTCGTCCTTGATGAAGTAGTAGGTCAGCACATGGGACTCACCCAGCGAGTCATAGACCGTGGACGAGGTGGAGTTGGTGTAGCTGTTGCTGACACTGGGATCGAACAGGGCCGGATCCTTGGGAATCGCGGTGGCGTTGAGGTTGACGCCGATATCGATCTGGTCGGTGGCCAGCGGGGTACCGGTGGACGGCGGCAGCACGATCGAGCTGGTGGTATTGAGGCTGGTGGACGTGACCTCGCCGGTCAGCGGATCCACCGGGAAGGCCTGCAGGTAGCGGCCATCGTTGTTGACGATGTAACCGTCGGCATTGACGCGAAACTCGCCGGCGCGGCTGTAGTTGCGGTCGGTGCCGTCGGGATTCTGACTGATCACGAAGAAGCCCTGCCCGCTGATCGCCAGATCCAGACTGGCGTCGGTGAACTGGAAGTTCCCCTGCGAGAACTGCTGGCTCACATTGTCGATCTGCACGCCCTGGCCCACCGCGGTGGGCGAATTGCCAAAGGGCGATACGGCATAGACATCGCCGAACTCGGTGCGCGAGAACTTGAAGCCGGTGGTCCCGACATTGGCGATGTTGTTACTGGTCACATTGAGGTCCATCGATGCGGCCTGCAGGCCGCTCAAGGCGGTATTGAAGGACATGCTGTCTCCCCTATCGTTGCAATGAAGGCGGGCCTGGGCCCGTCTACGAAATCTTCCGGATCTGGCTCATGCTGATATCGCCCAGATCGGAAACCGTCAAAGTCAATTCCTGCCCGGCCTGCCCCAGCGTCACGCTCTCGACGCGCACCTGGGTGAGCATGCTGCCGCTGTTGATGCCATCGTTCTGGTGCACCTCGGCGGCGATGCGGTAGGCGCCGGCCGGTGCCCGGCTGCCGTCATCGAGCAGGCCGTCCCAGCGCACATCCATCAGGCCGGCCGGCTGCAGGCCGAAATCCAGCCGCTTGACCAGTTGCCCGCTGGCATCGGTGATGTTGACCACCACCTGTTTCGCCGGCTGATCGAGATCGACCGCGGCCACCAGCGGCTCGGTTTCGCCAAGCCGTGCCTGATCGCCGGGCACCAGTACATCACGGCCGACCATGGTCGAGGCCTGCAGGGCCTGATTGGACTGGAAGGCCGTGCTCATGCTGTTGAAGGAACTGTTCAGGTCGTTGATGCCGCTGACGGTGCTGAACTGCGCCATCTGCGCGAGGAAATCCCCGTTCTCCATCGGTTTGAGCGGGTCCTGAAACTTCAGCTGTGCCGTCATCAGCGCCAGAAAGTCGTCCTGGCCCAGTTCGTCCGGGGCCTTCTGCTTGGACTGGGTGGTCTTGTTGAGGCCCAGCTGGGTATAGAGCTGTTTCGGATCGATCTCAGACATGGCGACGACTCATCAGTTGTTGCCCAGCGCCAGGGTGCGCGTCAGCAGTTCCTTGGAGGTATTGAGCACTTCGACATTGTTTTGATAGGCTCGTGAAGAGGATAGCATGTTGGCCATCTCCTCGACCGTGTTCACATTGCTGGTGTACACATAGCCCTGCACGTCGGCCAGCGGGTGGCCCGGCTGGTAGCGGCTGCGCACCGGCGCCTGGCTCTCCACCACGCCCAACATGCGTACGCCGGTCTCGGCGGGCCGGCGGGCATCCAGCAACAGGCTCTGGAACACGGTTTCCCGCGCGCGGTAGGCCTCCTGCTCGCTGGCGGCCACGGTTTCCGCATTGGCCATGTTGCTGGCGATGGTGTTGAGCCGCAGCGACTGGGCGCTGATCGCGCTGCCGGAGATCTGAAAATTCGCATAGAGTCCCATCGTCGCGCCTCCTATTGACCCTTGATCGCCAGTTTCAGGCTGCGGATCTTGCCGTTGAGAAAGGTCAGGCTGGTCTGGTACTGCAGCGCATTCTCGGCGAAGCGCGCCTGTTCCATCTGCATGTCCACGGTGTTGCCATCGAGGGACGGCATCATCGGGTTGCGGTACTTGATACCGGCTTCGAGCGCATCGATGTCGGTGGCGGCAATATGCCGTTCATCGGTGCGCTTCAACTCGATCCCCGGCTCGCCGTCCTGCTGCATGCGCTGCAACAGGGCGGAGAAATCCATGTCGCGGGCCTTGTAGTTGGGGGTATCGGCATTGGCGATGTTGCTGGCGAGAATGCCTGCGCGTCGGGAGCGCAGCATCAGCGCATCGTCATGTATGGAAAAGGCGCGTTCGATGATGGACATGGCGTGTCGGTTCCGGTTGAGCTTGCGTTGCCCGTAACACTGCAGGAACCGATCCATGCCAGATTTTATGTTTTATTTCAATTACTTGGTAATTTTCAGGATGGATGAACGCGGCAAGGCGGCAAGGCCGGACGGCGACAACGGAGGCAATTTGCCGCCCGCCAGGCCGTTGTTACGCTATTGCGCCACCGCCGGCAGGGCATCGAGCACCGCCTTGGCCAGCAGGTCCGGCTCGAACTTGGCGATGAATTTGTTGGCGCCCACCTTGTCCACCATGTTCTGGTTGAACACGCCGGACATGGAGGTGTGCAGGATGATGTACAGGTGCTTGAGGCGTTCATCGGCGCGCACCGCGGTGGTGAAGGTATAGCCGTCCATCTCCGGCATCTCGATGTCCGAGATCACCATCGCCAGCCGTTGCAGCTTGGGGTCGTCGTTGTCCGCCCACTCCTTGAGCAGATCAATGGCTTCCTTTCCATCCTTGGCGGTGATCGTCTCCATCTTGAGGTCGTTTTCGATGGTGCGGGTGACCTGCTTGCGCGCCACCAGCGAATCGTCGGAGACCAGGATCAGGTTCTTCTCGACATCGAAATCGCCCTCCTCCACCTGGTCGAGGAATTCCTGGGATACATGCTCCTTGGCGCCCACCACTTCGGACAGCACCCGTTCCACATCGATCACCTCGACCATCTTCTCGTTGACATAGGTCACCGCCGTCAGGTAGCTGGAGCCGGCGGCACCGGCCGGCGGCGGCTGCATGTCCTTCCAGTTGAGGTTGATGATGCGGTCCACCTCGCGCACCAGAAAGCCCTGCACGCTGCGGTTGTACTCGGAGATGATGACAAAGGCATTGTCGATGTCCTCGATCTTCGGGCCGCCGATGGCCAGACTCAGGTCCATGATGCTGATGGTCTGGCCCCGAATGTTGGCGATGCCGCGCACCACCGGGTGGGACTGGGGCACCGAGGACAACCTCGGGCACTGCAATACCTCGCGGACCTTGAACACGTTGATGCCATAGAGCTGACGCCCCTGCAGGCGGAACATCAGCAGTTCCAGTCGGTTGCGGCCGGCCAGCTGGGTACGCTGGTCGACACTCGCCATGACGCCGGACATAGTTGAACCTCTCGTCGAATTCGATGGAGCCTTCCACCACCGGATGGCGGCGGAGCCTGTCGGTATAACGGCCGCATCGGCCAATCCTTGAGCGCCCTGACATGGCCTGGAACTTGCTTGAAACGCCTGAGCTGCAGGAAAACCCGTGTCGGGCGTCAAAACCCCGTCATTCCGAAACACCGATTCAACCGAGTATAGACAAGATGCACGCGCGCATGAGGATTCTCGCCCTGTTTCTCTGCCTGCCGACGGGCATGTCCGCACAGGCGGCCGAATGGCAGAGTCTGGCCTCGATTCGCCTCCAGGCGGAACGCTTTCTCGACCGCTACCCCTACGGCGAGGGCCTGACCCCGGAGATCGAAGTCGGGGCGCTGGATCCGCGCCTTCGCCTCAAGGCCTGCGCCGAGGATCTGGACATCCGTTTCACCCGTCCGGAGCGTGACCGGGGCAACAGCTCGCTGACCCTGCGTTGCACCACGCCGACGCGCTGGAAACTGCACCTGCCGGTCACCGTTCGGCTGTATGACGAGGTGCTGGTCACCCAGAGCCCGATCCGCCGCGGCGCGGCGATCGAGGGCGCCCGACTGACCGCTCGGCGCAAGGAAGTCTCCCGCTACCGCGAAGGCTACTACCGCCCCGGCGATCCGGTCGACCGCCTGCAGGCAAAACGGGATCTGCCGGCCGGTACGCCGCTCACCGCCCGCGTGGTCGAGCCGCGTCTGGCGGTACGCAGTGGCGAACAGGTCACCATCCAACTGTCGATCCGCGGACTCGACATCAAGAGCCGGGGCAAGGCCCTGCAGTCCGGGCCGGTGGGCAAGACCATCCGCGTCAAAAACGCCCGCTCGGGACGCATCATCGAGGGCGAAATCACCGCGCCGGGACAGGTTCGGGTGAGGATGTGAGACGGGCCTCGACGCAAGGGCAACGATAGGATTAAAGTATCGGACGATGCGGCCGATAATACACTCGGGTCGATCCAACGGGAGAACACGATGACTGACGCAATCAACAATCACGGCCGGGTCAAGACCACCGGTCCCAGCCCCGCCCCGAAAACGGGTGGAAATCCGGCCTCCGAGGCCGGCAAGCCGGCCGCGGCCGCTTCCGATGTGCTCAAGCTCAGCTCCGAGCGCATCATGGAACAGATGGCGCGCCTGCCCGAAGTCGATCAGAGCCGGGTGGAGGCGATCAAGTCCGCGCTGGCGCGTGGCGACTACCAGCCGGATCCCGAGGTCATCGCGCGCAAGTTCGCCGACATCGAAAAACTGCTGCCATGACGCCCGCTCCCCGCATCGACCCGGCCGAGCTGACACCACGGCTGCAGGCCTTGCTGGAACGCCTGGACCGCCGCATCGACGACTACCTCGACTACCTGCAGCAGCTGCACGCGGCGATCCGTGACAACGATGCGTCTCGCCTGGAGCAATTGCTGCCCCACGCCCCGGCCCTGCAACAGGCGATCGACGAGCCGCTGCAGGAACGAGAGCGGCTGCTCGACGAACTGGGTGCCGACGGCCTCGACAGCCTGTTTCGGCGTCTTGGGAACCCGGCTGAGTTGCTGCACACCCGGAAACGGGTCGAACAACAGCTCGAACGCCTGCGCCGTCAGCTGATGAGCAACGACCTGTTGCTGCGCAAGAGCCGCCAGCGCCTGCGCCAGAGCATCGGCATACTGGCCGGTCATTTCGATTCCCCCCAGGCCAGCGCCTATTCCCGCGACGGCGGTTTGTCCAACGCCAGCCACCGGCGCAGCCTCGCCCGCGCCTGAGCCCCCCCTACAGCCGATCGAGCAGTTCGCCTTCCCGCGGCAGCGCGCGGGGCCGCGCAATGCCGTAGCCCTGGGCAAAATCCACACCCAGTTCCTTCAGCGCCTGCAGGATGGCATCGTCCTCGACGAACTCGGCGATGGTGCGCAGCTTGAGCACGCTGCCGATGTTGTGGATCGATTCCACCATCGCCCGATCGATGTCGTCTTCCACCATGTCCTTGACGAAAGCGCCGTCGATCTTCAGGTAATCCACCCGCAATGACTTCAGGTAGGCGAAGGAGCTGAGCCCACTGCCGAAATCGTCCAGCGCGAAGCGGCAACCCAGCTCGCGCAGCTCGTCCATGAACAGCTGGGCCTGGGACAGGTTGCTGATGGCCGCGGTCTCCGTGATCTCGAAGCAGATGTGGTCGGCGGCGATGGCGTGCTCGTCGATGAGCTGCTTGACGCGGTAAAGCAGGCTCTCGTCGGCCAGCGACTGCCCGGACAGGTTGATCGCGAACACCGCCTCGGCACGATGATCCCAATGCGCCTCGATCCAGGTGAACAGCCGTTCGATCACCCACAGATCGATCTTCGACATCAGCTGGTAACGCTCGGCCGAGGTGATGAAGGCTCCGGGCGGTATCAGCTCGCCGTCTTCGGAAACCATGCGGATGAGGATTTCGTAATGCAGCGGATCGCGGTCATCGGCGATCGGCACGATCGGCTGGTAGTGCAATTCGAAGCGGTCCTCGTCGAGGGCATTCTGGATGCGCACCAGCCAATGCGCCTCGCCGCGCCGCTGGGAGATCTCGACATCGTTCGGGCTGTAGATGTGCACCCGATTGCGCCCCGCGTCCTTGGCCGCGTAACAGGCCGAGTCGGCGGCCTTGAACACCTCGTCCATGTCCGGGCTGTGGGCGTCCACCATCACCAGTCCGACGCTGATGCCAACCTGGAAGGACTGATCCTGCCAGCCGAAGCGGAAATCCTCCACCGCCATGCGGATGTTCTCGGCCACATTCACCGCCGGACCCAACTCGCATTCGCTGAGGATGATCGCGAACTCGTCCCCGCCCAGCCGCGCCAGCGTATCGGCGCCTCGGATCTTGGAACGGAAGATGTCGGAAAGCTGGCGCAACAGCTCGTCACCGGCGGCATGGCCGCAGGTGTCGTTGACCACCTTGAACTTGTCCAGATCCATGAAACACAGGCAGTGTTCGGTGCCTTCCTCGCGGGCGGTGTCGATCACCTTCTCCAGCCGCCGCTCGAACTCGCGGCGGTTGACCAGCCCGGTCAGCTCGTCGTGGGTCGCCTGCCATGAAAGCCGGTTGGCCAGACGGTGCGACTTGCTCACATCGCGCAGGATCAGCACCGCGCCTATGGTGTCACCGATCGCGTTGTGGCGCGGCGTCGCCACCTGGTGGATGACCCGCTGCTCCCCCTGCTTGTCGATGAGCACATCGCCGGATACCGAATCCACCTGCTTGCCGCTCTCGATGCAGGCAAACACCGGCAGTTGCTTGTTGTCGGACTCGATGGTGATCACCCGGTCGATGCGCTGACCCAGCAATTCCTGCTCGTCGTAGCCGGTCAGCTTCAGGGCCGCCGGGTTGATGTAGGTGATCTGGCCGATGATGTCGGTGGTGATCACCCCATCGGCGATACAGGAAAGGGTGACCTGGGCCTGTTCCTTTTCCCGGTACAGCGCTTCCTCGAAGGCCTGGCGCTCGGTGATGTCCTTGATGGTAACGATATACTGCCGGTCCTCGCCCTTCAGAATGCTGCTCACGGCCAGTTCGGCATGGAACAGCTCACCGCCTTTCTTCAGCCCCTTGACCGTCTGCAGGTAATCCAGCGCCGCGAGACCGTCATCGGAGTGGATCATCTGCTCGACGCGCCGGTTGTGCGGCGACGGCAGCAGCATGCCCACCGGCTTGCCGAGCACCTCGTACTGATCGTAGCCGAACATCTTCTGCGCCGAGCGGTAGAAACTGCTGATGCGCCCCATGCGGTTGAGGATGACCACCGCATCGAGGGTATTGTCGAGCACCGTCTTGAGCTGGAACTCCTGCTCGCGGGAACGGGCGACGACGGTCTCCAGCTCGAACAGGGTGCGCTTGAGAAACTGCTCGTGGCGGATTCGCTGACGGGCATCGCTGATGCGCAAAAGGCATCCGGGTTCGCCGTCCGTGTTCACCGGCGTCACCTCGATGCTGTGCGGCAGCGGCTGTCCGCCGGCCTCATCCTGTGATGTATCGAACAGCGGCAGACTGCAGCGGTGCAGGCGCGCCGACAGCAGCGAAGACAGGCCGGAGGCCAGCGCATCCCGGATCGCCTGTTGCAGTGGCTCGCCCAGATCGGCAAACCGTTCAGCCAGCGTGTGGCCATGCACCTGGGTGTCTTGCAGCCCGCTGTGTCGTTCCATCCACCGGTTCCACAGGCGTACCCGCGCATGGCGGTCGAGCAGTACGAGGCCCATACCGACCTCGTCGAGCAGCGCATGCGGCTCGGCCCGGAGCGCTTCGACGGACGGTTCGACGGCCGGCATCACGATACCCTCCCATGCACGGCCGGCGTCTTGATGGCTTGCCAGGGCGCACCGCACCAGAGCAGCCAGGCGCGGTCCCCGCGGCCAGAGTGTTCGATCCGCAGTTCGGCCAGCGTGGCGAGGCTGCTGTCGGCAGGCCGTGGCAGGGCTGTGCTCAGTGCGCCCGGACGCTCCCGCCAGAGACGCGGCGGCGCAGCGCCATCGATACCCGTGGTCAACTGCCCGTGGTGTTCCAGGCAACGGTTGATGATGCGGTTGCCGATCTCGGTCAGGGCCTCCTCCTCCATCTCGGTCAGCACCTCAAGACGGATCTCCTCACCCAGCAGATGATGCAGCAGGTCGCGGGCATCGCCCTCGGTGCAGAACCACAGCATCGTGCCCCGCTCCGCAGGACGCAGGCTCTGCGCCACGCACAGCAGATCGTGTTCAGCGGGCAGCGTATCGAACAGGCTGTCCCAGTCGCCGTGACGGCAACCCTGCAGATGAAATCCCGCCTCGCCGGGCACCGAAGCGGACAGCAGCGCGCCCGCCTCGGACAAGGCGAGCTGTGTCACCTGCTGAAACAGATGCTCCCTGTCGGGAGTGGCGGTTGGGCTGGACACCGGCTGTATGGTTCCGTCCTGGGCTTCGGAAAAGTCGGAGGCCGCGTACAGGACGCGGTTTTCCCGAGTATAGACGGGGCTGGAGATTTTGCCCGCCCGGCGGGCGGATGCCGTTCCGGCCGATCAGTCGATGGCCTTGCCCTGGGCTTCCGCCGGGAAGGCCGACTCATAGCCCCAGATATCGGTGTCGTAGCCCTGGGCGCGCAGCATCTCGCCACGGGCCGAGATGTAACGCTGGAAGCTGGGCTGGGTGTCATAGCCCTGCTCCAGCACATAGGCCAGGGAAGACTGGAAGTGGAAGGTCTTGAGGAACCCTTCGATGCGGTGGACCTCCTTGCCCGTATCATCGAAGAACACCACCGACGGCGTGTAGGCGATACCCAGCTCGCGGGCATAGTCCCGGGCCGTCATGCGGCGGCCATCGACGGTGGTCACGGGTTCTTCGGCGTAGACATTCAGTTGCACACTGCGCATCTGCTTCGCCAGCGCGCGGGTCGGCGCATCGCTCAGCACGCGCTGATGCATGACCGCACAATCGTCACAGCCGGGCGCTTCGAAATAGACGGCCAGATAGCGGCCGTCTCCGCGAATCAGTGATTTGAGATCCCGTGTGTCGAGGAAGAAATCCTCGCCGATCAGGCTTCCGCTGCGCGGCGCTTCACTGTCGAGCATGTAGTTGGCGAAGGTGGTTTCCTTTTCCTTGCCCTCTCCGGCGAAGCGCAATGCCTTGCGCAGCTTTGCCGGCGGGTAGTAGCCATTGAGCCGCAGCACCACCCGGCCCTGCTCGTCGAGGAACAGCAGCGTGGGCGTGTATTGCACCTTCAGCGCTTCGGCAAAACTCTTCTCGGTGTAATCCCGGCCCCCAATGCTGACGATCTCGCGATCGCCCCACATGTTGAGGGCAATACCGTCGAAACGGCTTTGTACATAGTCACGGATCTTCGGATCCTGGAAATTTTCCTCCACCAGCTTGGCGCAGTAGGGGCAACCGTTCTGGTAGAAATACAGCAATACCCGGCGTCCATTGTCGCGCGCCTCGGCCACATCCTCCTCGAAATCGAGGAAGCTCTCCTTGAACCATTCGGGAATCTCCGATTCACGGGCGCCAAGGTAGCGCCCTTCGGAAGTCTGCTGCCCCATCACGGACGGCGGCATCAGCCCGAGCAGCAACAGGAGCAGTGCGGTCAATGTGGCGGCAGGGGAAAACGATCGGCTGGCCAGATAGCGTGTTCTCATGGTGGTCATCCTCGGTGGCTGCTTGTTTGGACGCCTGCAGTGTCCCGGCAGTTTCATAGGCAGGATCTATGGACATCATCACTACAAACGATTTGGGAAATACCCTGCGGCCCCCATATTCTACCCGCAAGCTGAACAAAGCAACGATTCCCCCAACACTTTAATCAACGAGGTAAGACACAATGGAAAACGAAACTCCGATCACCCGCATGCCGCGGATCAACGAACCCGCACCGGCCTTCGAAGCCAAGACCACTCATGGCATCCGCAGGCTCGAGGACTACAAGGGCAAATGGCTGGTGCTGTTCTCCCATCCGGCCGATTTCACGCCGGTCTGCACCACCGAGTTCATTGCCTTTGCCAAGCGTGCCGAGGAGTTCGGCAAGCTCAATGCCGAATTGCTGGGACTGTCCATCGACAGCACCTACAGCCATCTCGCCTGGGCACGCAACATCAAGGAGAAATTCGGTCAGGATATCCCCTTCCCGATCATCGCCGATCTGGACATGAAGGTGGCCCAGGCCTACGGCATGATCCACCCCGGCGCTGCCGACACCTCCGCCGTGCGGGCGACCTTCATCATCGATCCTGAGGGCATGCTGCGTGCCATGGTCTACTACCCGATGACCAACGGCCGTTCCATCGATGAATTCCTGCGCCTGCTGGCCGCCTTGCAGACCTCGGACGAGCACGGCGTCGCCACTCCCGAAGGCTGGCAGCCCGGCGACAAGGTCATCGTTCCTCCGCCACAGGACATCGACAGCGCCGAAGCCCGCATGAACGAAGGCTATGAGTGCGTCGACTGGTACTTCTGCAAGAAGAACCTGTAAACCCGATCAGTCCTCCCTATCCGACATCATGGCAGATGTCCTTCGGCCCGCCCCGCGGGCCGTTTTTTTGCACAGGGAAGTGCTTATCCTGCGAGCGCAGGGACGCGCAGGAGCAGGGTTTGCACAGGGAGGTGCTTATGCCGCGAAGGCCAGGGAAGGCCGAGAGCGGCGCTTGCACAGGGGTGAGCCACGACCGTCTTGCCAGTGGCAAGACGCAGCGTAGGCGAACGCCCGGACAGGGTGAGTCATGACCGTTCTGCCAGTGGCAGAACGCAGCATAGACGAACGCCCGGACAGGAAGTCCGGGCTGGATCGACAGACCAGGGAAGGTTACCGACTCCGCAACCCACTGACGCCACCGCTACCGGAACAGCCCCACCAGCAAGGCCGAACCAACGCATCGTGGAACAGGCATCTAGCCACTGAAGGCGGACGCGGGTTTCGCGCCTGTTGACGGCAGCGCCCCGGTAGCCGGCGACGGTGCGGGACGCGAGTTCCTTTCTTTGCGGGTCCAAAGAAAGGAACCAAAGAAAAGACCCCCAGCCGCCCCGGCCTGCGGCTGCCCGGCCGTCAACCGCCCCGCACCGGCACGCCGCGATGCGCTCCCGGCGCAGCGCGGCTCACGCGGCGTCCTGCCGCGTGACCGGCACGGAACGGCCGCCGACCGGCGGGGCAGATGGGTTCGCCACGACCGTCTTGCCGGTGGCAAGACGCAGAGTGGGCGAACGCCGGGTCAGGGTGAGTCATGACCGTTCTGCCAGTGGCAGAACGCAGCATAGACGAACGCCCGGACAGGAAGTCCGGGCTGGATCGACACACCAGGGAAGGTTACCGACTCCGCAACCCACTGACACCACCGCTACCGGAACAGCCCCACCAGCAAGGCCGAACCAACGCATCGCGGAACAGGCATCTAGCCACTGTAGGCGGACGCGGGTTTCGCGCCCGTTGACGACGGCGCCCCGGTAGCCGGCGACGGTGCGGGACGCGAGTTCCTTTCTTTGCGGGTCCAAAGAAAAGAACCAAAGAAAAGACCCCCAGCCGCCCCGGCCTGCGGCTGCCCCGTAGCGGCAAAGCCGCTCATGCAAACAGCGTGCGTGCCAGTTCGCGCAGGCGCTCGCCCTGGTGCTCCAGTTCCTGCTGCAACGCCGTACAGGCATCGATCTCGAGACCGATCAGCGCTCTGCGGGGGTCGGCCTCGGCGCAGTTGACCCGCGCTCGGTGCATGCCGACCTGCCGAATCGCATAGCCGACGATCCACTCCATGGGGCGGCGCTGCGCTTCCCGGTATTCGCCGGTGAGCGCCATCGCCGCTTCCAGATCCTCGGGCAGTTTCCATTTCAGCGCCAGCAGTCCACCGGCATCGGCCTGATCGAAGCCGAGCCGCTCACGCAAAGCCTGGTGCAGGCTCAGCCGATCATCCGCTTCTTTCTGCCGCTGCACGGCTTCCGCGAATTCGTCGGGAAGGCGGTCGGCAATCCACAACACGCCCAGATTGTGCAACAGTCCGCCGGCCCGGGCCGCCGCCGGTTCCAAGCGTTCGGACAGCGGGCTGGCGGCGCAGATCCTGGCCGAGGCTTCGGCGCAGAGCAAGGCGTCGGTCCAGTAGCGCTCCGCGTCAAAGGCGGGGCAGCGGCTGGGATCGAAGGCCGCGGCCACGGCCAACGCCAGGCTGGTACTGCGCACCACCGACAGGCCCAGGCGGGCACAGGCCTGCTCTACCGAGAGGATGGTCTCCACCGGCGAGGACCAGGCCGAATTGGCCAGTGCGATGAGGCGGCCGGCGATGGTCGGGAATTGTTCGATGACAGCGGCGATCTCGCGGAAATCCAGCTGCTCGTTGCTCAGTGCCCGCAACAGCATCGGCGTGTTGGAGGGCAAAACCGGCAGGCGTCCGCTGCCCAGGCGGTCCAGCAGGGCGGGAGGTTCGATGTGGCGGCTCATGGTCGCACTCCTGTTGTTGTCATTGTCTGTCGTTCTCGGGAAGAAAATTCCCGCGGGCCAGTTCCGGTATCTGCTCCGGCGGCACCGGACGGCTGAAGTAATAGCCCTGGATCGTATCGCAGCCCAGTCCCTGCAGGACCCGCAGCTGTTCGACCTCTTCCACGCCCTCGGCGACCACAGTGTGCCCGAGCGCATGGGCCACGCCCACGATGGTGCCCAGCAGCACGGCCGAATCGCGATCCTGCAGCATGTCGCGGATGAACAGGCGGTCGATCTTCAGGCAATCGACGGGCAGGTATTTCAGCGAGGCGAGGGAGCTGTATCCGGTGCCGAAGTCATCGATGGCGAGTTTGATGCCGAGATCGCGGATGCGTTCGAAGTTGTCCGGGTTGTCGCCACTGGTCTGCACCACGCTTTCGGTGACTTCCAGTTCCAGACGCTCGGCCGGGAACCCGGTCTGCTGCAACACCGTCTGCAGGCTTTCGACCATGTCCGGGCTTTCGAACTGCAGCGGAGAGATGTTGACCGCAATGGTGAATCCGTCGATGCCTTCCTGCTGCCAGCGCATGCCCTGACGGCAGGCCCGGTACAGCACCTGTTCGCCCAGTTGGCCGATGACGCCGATACGCTCGGCGATGCCGATGAATTCCGCCGGCGATATCAGGCCGCGTTGGGGGTGATTCCAGCGCACCAGCGCCTCGACGCCGCTCATGCGGCCGGTCTCCAGACTCACCTGCGGCTGATAGTGCAACTCGAGTTGGCCTTCGGCCAGTGCCTGACGCAATTCCTGCTCCATCTGCAGGCGCTTCTGCGCCTTGGCGGTCAACTCCGGCTGATAGAAGGCATAACGGTGCTTGCCCTCTTCCTTGGCCGCGTACATGGCGCTGTCGGCCGCCTTCAGCAGACCCTGCGCATCCATGCCGTCCTCGGGGTAGTAGGCAATGCCGATACTGGCGCGCGGATGCATCTTCTGGCCGCCCAGTTCGACGGCTTCATTGAGCGTTTGCAGGGTACGCCGGGCCACATCGGCGGCGTCATACTGGTCACCGACATTGTCGACCAGGATGCAGAATTCATCGCCGGACAGGCGGGCCACGAAATCGGTCTCGCGCAGGATCGACTGCAGGCGCGTGGCGACGATCTTCAACAGTTCGTCACCCACATCATGGCCCAGGCTGTCATTGACATCCTTGAAGCCGTCCAGGTCCAGGTACAGCAGGGCGAAGCGCTCGTCACGCCGGTGCGCCGCACGGATCACGTCTTCAAGGTGCTTGTGGAAATAGGCACGGCTGGCCAGCCCGGTCAGCACATCGGTATAGGCGAGCTGGCGGATGCGCTGCTCCGAAGCGCGTTGTTCGGTGATGTCCTGCACCGTGCCCAACACCACGCCGCTGTCGTCCGGAGCCAGTGACAGCAGCTGGTGCACCACCCGTTCCCGGTTGCGCCCGACCCTGAGACGGTAATCGGCGGACTGAATCTCGCCGCCGCGCGCCACCTCGTGAATCTGGTTGCGGATGTATTCCTGATCCTCTGGATGAACCCTCGACAGAAAATCCTCCAGCCCGTGAATGCCCGGCGCTTCACAGCAGTCGATCATCTGTGCCAGGTGCTCCGAGGTTTCGAAGCGGTCGCTTTGGGTCTGCCAGCGCCAGTAGCCGAGGCGTGCCAGTTTCTGCACGCTGGCCAGATGCTGCTGGTTCTCGTGCAGTTCGCGGGTGGTCTGCGCCACGCGCAGCTGAAAACGCATGCGGTGCACCAGCAGTGCCGGCGAAATCGGCTTGACGATGAAGCTGGAGGCGCCGGATTCAAAGGCCCGGTCCACCGATTCGATGTCGTCCAGGCCGGTGACCATCATCACCGGCAAAATCGGCCAGCGCGCATCGCGGCGGATCGCGCGGCAGGTTTCGAAACCGTCCTTGCCCGGCATCAGGGCATCGAGGATCACCAGATCGGGGGTCGATTCCTCCATCCGTTGCAGCGCCCGGTCGCCGCTGTCCGCCTCGATCACCCGCATGCCCTGGCTTTCCAGCAGCTCACGGATCATGCCGCGGAAGGCGTTGTCGTCATCGACCAGAAGGATCCGTGGCGCGGTGTCATCGGCCGCCGGGGAGACGGTGGCCCCGCCCTTGCGGTTGACCGTGTCCGGCAGCCAGTCGCTGCGCAAGCGCTGCTGCAGATCCGGCCAGCCTTCGTGTAAAGCCTTCAGCAGTGCATCCAGCCCGTCGAGCTGGCCAAGACGGGCCTGATGTTCCAGCTCCCGGCAGCGCTCGGAGAAGGCCTTGAGGCCCAGGTTGGCGGAAGCGGATTTGAGGCCGTGGGCCAGCTGCCTCAGGCCATCGGCATCGGCATCGCTCAGTGCCTGTTCCATGCGGGCCAGTGTCTCGGGGGTCTCGTCGAGGAAATGCCCCAGCGCCTTGCCGAGTATGTCTCGACCGGTATCTTCCGAAAGCTGCCTGAGATCCAGCAGCGTGCCTTCGTCGATATCGGACACCGCGTCCGCGACCTCCGCGCTCGGGCTTGCGGCTTCCTCATCCGTGAGCCAGTGGCGCAAGCGGTCCTCAAGGGCCTGGCGCGAAAAGGGCTTGCTCAGGTAATCGTCCATGCCGGCCTCGGCGCACTGTTCCTGGATGCCCTTTTGCACATCGGCGGTGAGGGCGATCACCGGAACCCGCGCACGCTTCGATGCCTGTTCATCGGCACGGATCTTCCGCGTGGCCTCGAATCCGTCCATGCGCGGCATGTGGCAATCCATCAGGATCAGGTCGTAATCGCCCTGTTGCGCCCGTTCGACGGCTTCGATACCGTCGATCGCGACATCCACCTCAACACCGATCTGCATCAGCATGCCGATGGCGACTTCCTGGTTGACCGGGTTGTCCTCGGCCAGCAGCACCCGTCCACCGAGTGCCTCTACCGTGTCCCGCCGCGTAGCCGAACCCGGCGTAGCGGCCGGCTCGCCCATCAGATCGCAGAGGGCTTCATGCAGCTGCTTCTGCCGCACCGGTTTCTGCAGGTAGTCGGCAACGCCCTGTTCGCGCGCCTTGCGGCTGTCCATATCCAGCTGCGTGGAGCTGAGCATGACCACCCGCGGTTGACTGAGTCCGGATTCGCGCCGGATAGCTGCCACCAGCTCCAGCCCGTCCATGTCCGGCATGTGCAGGTCGGACAGAACCAGCTCGAAGGGATCGCCGTCGGCATCGGCCTCGCGCAGGCGTTCCAGTGCCTTGAGGGCACTGTCGACGCTTTCCGGACGCATCCCCCAACTGCGCGCATGGTCTCCGAAGATCTGACGGTTGACCGGGTGATCATCGACGATCAGCACGCGCACAGAGTCGAGCAATTGCGGACAGCGGTTGGCGCCCTGGCGGGTTTCCGCCGTACCCAGCAGCAGCTCGAAGGCGAAACAGGCGCCCTCGCCCGGCCTGCTGTCGAGCCGGATCTGCCCGCCCATCAGCCTTACCAGGCGCTGGGCGATGGCGAGGCCGAGGCCGGTACCCCCGAAGCGGCGGGTGGTGGAGCCGTCGGCCTGGCTGAAGGCCTCGAAGATGCGCTGCTGCTTGTCGGGGTCGATACCGATGCCGGTATCACAGACCTCGAAACCGATCCGCACCCGTTCGCCGCTGTCCTCGAGCAGCCGAGCCGATAGCCGCACCTCGCCCTTGGCAGTGAACTTGACCGCGTTGCTGAGCAGATTGGACAGCACCTGACGCAGGCGGGTGGCGTCACCCCTTACCGTTTGCGGCAGATTGGCGGGCAGATCGGCCAGGGTCTCCAGTCCCTTGCGCATGGCCTGCCCGGCAAACAGTTCCAGGGTATCCTCGAGCAGGTCGCGCAGATCGAAGGGGCGTTCCTCCAGTTCCAGCTTGCCGGCCTCGATCTTGGAAAAATCGAGAATGTCGTTGATGATTTCAAGCAGCGACTCGGCACTGCGGTGGGCAGTCAGCGCCAGGCGGTGGGCACGCACATCGAGACCGGCATCGAGCAACAATTCGGTCATCCCCAGCACGCCGTTCATCGGCGTGCGGATCTCGTGGCTCATGGTGGCGAGGAATTCGCTCTTGGCACGGCTGGCCTGTTCGGCCTCCACCTTTGCCGCCATGAGACAGGCGGTGCGTTCCGATACCTTGTGTTCCAGGTTCTGACGATAGGACTCCAGTCGCCGGTCCCGTTCCTCGAGCTGCTCCAGCATCTCGTTGAAGCGGGCGGTCAGCAGGCCGATCTCGTCTTCCCCACCACTGGGCAGGCGCAGGCGATAGTCCTGCTCTTCGGCCACCTTCTCCATGCCCTTGACCAGATTCTCGACCGGCCCCGAGATGCTGCGCTGCAAACGCGAGGACAGCCACCAGGCGCCGAGCATGAGGGTGCCGAACAGGGCCAGAATGAACAGAATCTGCTGGCCGATCTTGCGGTACAGCGGTTCCAGCGAGGCTTCGACGAACAGGTAGCCGATCAGCCGTTGCTTGTGGTGCACCGGCACCGCCAGATCGTAATCATCGTCGTCATAACGCCGGGCGGCCACGCCCTGCTCGCGGACACGGTCGAGCAGTTGGCGGTCCTGGGCTTCCAGCATCTCGCCCGACCCCTCACGATGGTATTGGGCCAGCGGTTGACCGTCGGGGCGAAGCAGCCAGGCCATGCGCACATCCCGTTCCTGCCGCAGTGACTCCAGCAACTGTCGAGCAGTGACCGCATCCTCAAAGCTGAGCGCCGCGGTGGCATTGGTGGCGATGATGTGGGCAAGCGAGGTGAGGCGGTTTTCGAGGGCATTGCGGTAGCCCTGGACTTCCATCACCACGAACAGGGCCGAAGCGGCGATCAGGGCCACACCGGTCACCGTCAGGATCAGCCGTCGCAGACGACGCGACAGGCCGCCGTTTTTTTGTGCGTTGCGACTCATGGCTGCGCCTCCCCGTCCCGTGATCGGGTTTCCACGATTTGCGACATCGACAGTAACGGCGCAGCGATACGCAGGCCGGCAGCTCGGGCGCGTTCGGGGTTGATGATGAAACCGATGCGCCCATCCTGCCGGTGAAACTGGATCATCCCGCCCTGCTCTGCAAACTCATCGGTTTCGCCCAGGGTCAGCATCGGCCAGCGGGAGAATTTCTCGAGTATCTGTCTCTGAAAGACCCGTTTTTCGGGGCTCAGATAGAGAATGCGGCAGGTTTCCGGGACCTGGTCGGATTGGGCATAATGGGCCGTTTCAATCGGTACATGGTCGATCTCCCGACCCTCCAGCCGATCCAGCGTGCCGTCGAAGGGATCGTCACCGAGCACGCAGATTGTGAACTGCCCGGACGCCGCTTCGGGCCATTCGATGAACTGGGCCAGCTTGTAGACAAGAGCCGCTTTCAAGGCCGGCTCAGCACTGCCCACGCCCGCCAGCGTCAAGACCGGCAGCAGCAACAGCAGCGGCCAGGCTGTGCGCAAATGCGGCAACAGCCGCCGCAAACGGCTCGGTGATGGTACGGCCCGGGTCATCGGTGCAGCCGGCTCAGAAGTCCCAGCGCAGAGTGGCCAGCACGGAACGCTCGACATCGGTATAGACGAAGATATTCTCCGCCCCGAACTCGGAATGGCGGTCCTTCAGCAGGTTGAAGGCCACCAGGCTCAGTTCAAGATCGTCTTTCTGCCAGGCCATGCGCAGGTTGAAGCGGGTATGGGCCGGAATGCTGCGCGGACGCGAAAAGCCGGAGCGGGACAAGGCATCCACATGCTGGATCCACAGGTCCATCGACAGCTCGGGGGTAATGCTGTGCTGCGAGCGCAGCGACCACTGGTAGCGGGCGGAGGAGCCCTTGAGCACCGTGTCACCAAAGGCATCGGTACTGCTGTCATCCACATCGGCGGACAGATCCAGCCAGCTGTAATTGGCACGCAGCCGCCAGTTCTCGTGCGCCTGCCAGTCCAGACTCAGTTCGGCACCCTGGCTGGTGGCATCGCGCAGGTTGTCGTAGGTCAGACTGTTGGGCGGGTAAAACCACTCTCCGGGGTTGAGCGGATTGGGTACCTGAAACGACAGCGATCCCGTCGCCTCGAAGGTCACCAGGTCGCTGTAACGGTTGTGGAACAGCGCGAGGTCGAGGGAGATGCGTTCGTCGAGGTGCCAACGGTAGCCCAGTTCGAGGGCGTCGAGGATTTCGGACTTCACATCCGGGTTGCCTTCGACCCGCAACACGCCGGGAAACGGGTAATACACGGGATCCGCCGGATCCGGTGGCAACTGGTAGGTGACAATGCTGCTGTTGGTTTCCAGCCGCGAGGGCGTACGCACGGCCCGCGAGGCGGCCAGCCACCAGGCATGGCGTGCATCCGGCGCCCACAGCAGACGCAGGCTGGGCTGGGTTTCGCTGCCGGTATAGTCGTTGTGCTCCCACTTGATGCCGGCGGTCAGCTTGAGGTCTTCGCGCCAGGCGAATTCGTCCTGAACGAAGAGGTTGTACAATTCCTGGATCTTCGGATCCTGGTAGAAAACGGTACGGAAGGTATCGTCGAAGTCGTCTTCGATGCGGCGGTAACCCAGGCCCCAGACCAGCTCATTGCGCCGGCCCAGCTTGAGGTTCTGGCTGAAGTCGATATCGAAGGTATCCACCCTTTGCCTGAGCACCTGTTCCTGCCGGTCACTGTGATCGACATAGACCTGAAAGCTGCTCTGGCGGTCGCCCTCGTCCCGTACCCAGCGCATCAACAGGTTGTAGCCTTCCGATTCAAAGGCATCCGGCAAAAAGGGGAGCAGGAACGGATGCTGTGGGTCGGGTGGCAGGTTGGCCGGATCGGCGGGATCCAGAATGAATTCCCTCAGCACCTGGTTCTCGTTCGCATGATAGGCATCGCCCTGCAGCGTCAGGCTGTCTTGTTCCGACAGCGCGAGATCGATGCGAAAGCCCATCTGCGTCTTGTCCCAGTCGTCACCGGCCTCTCCATTCAGATCGGGGCTGTAGCTGCTTTCACGGCGGTTGAACTTGGCATAGACCCGTCCGGCACTGCCTTCGTCCAGTGCAAAGCCATGCCGCAGCGTCACCAGCTGCTCTTCATTACCGGCGCCGACGCCGACCAGTGTACCGACAGACTCGGCGGCCGGACGGGTGATGATGTTGATCACGCCATTGACCGCGTTGGCCCCCCAAATGGTGGAGCCCGGCCCGCGGATCACCTCGATGCGGTCGATGTCCTCAAGCAAGACATCCTGCACTTCCCAGTAGACGCCGGCATAGGTCGGCGTGTACACGCTGCGGCCGTCGATCAGTACCAGCAGCTTGTTGGCGAACTGACTGGCGAAGCCACGGCTGGAAATCGCCCATTTGTTGGCATCGATGCGGGCCACCTGGATACCCGGCGCCAGACGCAGCGCCTCGGGTATGCTGGTCACGCCGCTGCGGCGAATGTCGTCACGGGTGATGACAAAGATGGCAGCCGCGGAATCATTGACGCGCTGTTTCTTCCGGGCGACCGAGGTCACTTCCAGCGACAGCAGCTCCTGCAGGTCCAGCGACAGGTAGTCGTCCAGGGGATCGGCGGCGCGAGCGTGCGAGGCCGTCAGCAACACGACCAGGTAAAGCAGCGGGAACAGGTTTCGGGGCATGATTTCGACCGTGAGTTACTGTACTTCGGTCGAGTATAGAAGAGGCCCGCAAAAACGCAGGACGGGCGGCGAATCAACCCCAGTCGAATTCGTTGGAATCGACGCGGGTGTCCAGATCCTTCAGAATGCCGTTGTGGATGTCGTAGATCCAGCCGTGCACCGACAGCTCGGCGCCTCGCCGCCAGGCTTCCTTGACGATGGTGGTGTGGCAGACATTCTTCACCTGCTCCATCACATTCAGCTCACACAGACGGTCCAGCTTCTGCGCCGGATCCAGCCCCTCGAGCCGGTCCCGGTGAAAACGCCCGACATCCCTGATGTGGCGCAGCCAGTTGTCGATCAAGCCATGCTCCGCATCCTCCAGCGCCGCCTTGACCCCGCCGCAGCCATAGTGTCCGGTGACGATGATGTGCTTGACCTTGAGCACATCCACCGCGAACTGGATCACCGACAGGCAATTGAGGTCCGTGTGCACCACCACATTGGCGATATTGCGGTGCACGAACACCTCGCCCGGCGGCAGATTGATGATCTCGTTGGCCGGCACCCGGCTGTCGGAGCAGCCGATCCACAGGTATTCCGGCGCCTGCTGCTTGGCCAGCCGGTTGAAGAAATCGGGGTCTTCATCGAGGATGCGTGCCGCCCATTCGCGGTTGTTCTTGAGCAAGTGATCCAGCATGACAGGCCCTGTTGCGGAAATCGCCGCCGTTTATAACACGGAAGTCACTCGGCGAGAACCGGGGGTTCTTCCCGCAACGGGGTGTTCAGGTTTCGACAAGTTTCATCAGATGCTCCGGCAGCCGCCTCAGGTTGCTGGCGGTGCACAGCGGAATGTGCAACTCCCCGGCCCGCTTGCGGGCGCCGGGGGAGACGCGGTCGAAGGATATGAGCATGGCACGGCCATGCAGGCCACCGATGAGATCGCGCAGGCTGTCGAGCTTGTAGACGATGCCGTTGCCGGCCCCGCCGCCGGCCTTGCCCTGTATGCGGGCGGTCTTGCATTCGATGATATGGAGCCGGTTGTCGCGCAGAAACACCACATCCAGCTCGTTGTGTATGCGCTCGCCGCCACGCTCGCGCACCACCTTGACGCCATAGGCAATGTCGTGAATATGCGGATCCTGCTGGCGCAGACGGCGCAGTTCGTCGAACACCAGCTGCTCCAGCCAGCCGCCACTGGCGAAAAAGCGATCCGCCTCGCTGCGGAAATGGATGCGCCGGTTCTCCAGCCGCAGCACGCCGGCCTGCTGGAACAGATCCAGCAGCTCGGCCAGGCGCTCATCGATGTGCTTCAGCCGCGGCGTGACCCGCTTGTCGTCGATGCGCATGGCGAGATGATTGAGCATCGGGATGACTTTCTTGAACCGCGGCGCGCTGGCGGCGATGCGCCGCGCGGCCTCGAGGGTTTCGGCGTGGCGGATGCTGCGCCCGGGCGCCTCGGCCACCTGCATGCCGTTGGCCTGCAGGTAGAGCTCGATGCGCATGCTATCCTCCAGCTCCGCCTGCGGCTGCTGCGGGTGCAGCCACAACAGGCTGTCGCTGTGCGGGTGCACATAGAAGACCGGCAGATCGCGCTGGCGGAACACCTCGTAGGCGGCCATGCTCATCGGTTTGGTACCGCCGGTCGCATTGAGGGCAATGGAGGCGGCCAGTTCGGGGCGGCGGTCGAGAAAACCGGCCACGCGCTCCCGGATATGGGGGATGTTCCAGGCATCGTCGATGTCGAGCAGCTCGCATCCGGCCCTGCCCTCCAGCGCCTGACGCAGCCATTCGGCGTGCTGGCGCATGGCCGGGCTGACCAGCAGCACCACCCGCCGCGGCGCGAAGCGCCGGTCCAGCACCGGTGTCAGGTTGGGCACCGGCTGGTTGGAGACGAGGCAGAGATGGGTTTCGGGCTGCATGCTGTTGCGCATTCAACACGCAATCGGCAGCCGGCGCAAGCCGGGCCTGCATGTCGACACACAAGCCAGCGGCAGACAACAAAAAGGCCGGTACGATGACCGGCCTTCAGGGAGATGGCGCGCTGGGGAGGATTCGAACCCCCGACCCCTTGGTTCGTAGCCAAGTACTCTATCCAACTGAGCTACCAGCGCTGAATGAGGGCGAGATTCTACGGATTTTGCGACCGATTGCCAGCAGTTTTTTGGCCGCCACCGGGCCTGTGGTGCAGGTATTCGCGGTGGCCGTGGCAGCCGGCATGACAGAGCAGTTCATAGGCGATGGTTTCACTGCGCTCGGCTACCTCGGTGGCGCGCGGGCGTTCTCCCCAGAGCTGTACCGGGTCGCCCGGCCCCGCCTCGGTGCCGCTCAGATCGACGGTGATCATGTCCATCGACACGCGGCCGATCACCGGGGCATAAGCATCGCCGATGGCCACCCGGCCGCCGTTCATGTGCCGCGGATAGCCGTCGGCATAGCCGGCGGCAACAACGCCCACGCGCAGGTCCCGCGGACAGACATAGCGCCCCCCGTAGCCGATGCCCTGCCCCTTGCGCCGGGTATTGACGGCGAGCAGCCGCGACTCGAAGCGCATCGCCGGACGCAGACGATCCTCGCAGCGGTGGTCGGCCATCGGATCGGCGCCATACAGGGCAATGCCGGCACGCACCCAGTGGCGGCGAGCACCGGGCCAGGCAACGATCCCGGCGGAGTTGGCAATGCCCCATTCGAAGTCGGAAAGCCCCAACGCATCGACGCGCTCGATTTGCCGCAGGCTGGATTCATCGGCGGCGTCATCGGCATTGGCCAGGTGCGTCATCAGGCGGATCTCGCCGAGACCGGTCAGGCGTTGCAGACGCGACAGGGCATCCATCAGCCCGCTACGGTCGAAACCGAGGCGGCCCATGCCGGAATCGAACTTGAGCCAGACATCGATGGCCCCATGACGGTCGGCGGCCTCCAGCAGTTCGATCTGCCAGGCCTGGTGCAGCACCGGATCGAGGCCGAGGTCGATGCACGCCTGCATCTGGGCGGCGTCGAGTGGGCCGCCAAGCACGAGGATGCGTTGCGCAATGCCGGCTTCACGCAGGCTGCGGGCTTCCATCGGCGTGGCCACGGCGAAGGCCGCGGCATGCGGCAAGGCGCGCGCCACCTGCACGGCCCCATGGCCATAGGCGTCGGCCTTGATGACCGCGATCAGGTGGCTGTCCGGCGCCAGTGATTGCAGCAATTCGTGGTTGTCGCGGATGGCCTGCAGGTCGATGACGACGCGGGCATGGCGCTGCGGGCTATTCCTCGCCGCCGAAGTCATCGTAGGCGAGGTTCTCGAAGCGTGTGTACTGGCCGAGGAAAGCCAGTCGCACCTTGCCGATGGGGCCGTTGCGCTGCTTGCGGATGAGGATCTCGGCAGTGCCCTTGTCGGGGCTGTCGGGGTTGTAGACTTCGTCGCGGTAGATGAACAGGATGACATCGGCATCCTGCTCGATGCCGCCGGATTCACGCAGGTCGGACATTACCGGGCGCTTGTCCGGCCGCTGCTCGACACTGCGGTTGAGCTGTGACAGGGCGATGACCGGCACATCCAGCTCCTTGGCCAGGGCCTTGAGCGAGCGGCTGATCTCGGAGATCTCGGTGGCGCGGTTTTCGGTGCTGCCACCGATCTGCATCAGCTGCAGGTAGTCGATAATGATCAGGTCCAAGCCATGCTCGCGCTTCAGGCGACGGGCGCGGGCACGCAGCTCGGTGGGCGTCAGCGCCGGGGTGTCGTCGATGAACAGCTGGGCGTTGTTGAGCATGGTCACCGCCGAGGTGATGCGCGGCCAGTCCTGGTCCTGCAATTTTCCGGTGCGCAGATTGTGCTGGTCGATGCGGCCCAGCGAGGACATCATGCGCAAGGCCAACTGCTCGCCGGGCATCTCCATGCTGAATACGGCCACCGACTTGTTGCCGCTGACCGCGGCGTTCTCGGCCAGGTTCATGGCGAAGCTGGTCTTGCCCATCGACGGGCGGCCGGCGACGATGATGAGGTCGGACTTCTGCAGACCGGAGGTCATTTCGTCGAACTTGGCGAAGCCGCTGCTGATGCCGGTGATCGGTTCCTCGCTGTCGTAGAGTTCCTGCACCCGGGTGACGGCGCGGCTGAGCAGACCACGGATGGCCTCGAAGCCCTTCTGGTTGCCGGCGCCGGCCTCGGCGATCTGGAACACGCGCTTCTCGGCCTCGTCGAGCAACTCCTTGCTGCTGCGGCCGTCGGCGTTGTAGGCGGAATCGGCGATCTCGTGGCCGACCTGGATCAGGTTGCGCAACACCGAATACTCGCGGACGATCTCGGCGTAGGCCTTGATGTTGACGGCGGTGGGCGTCTCGGCGGCAAGCAACCCCAAATAGGCCAGGCCACCGATGCTGTCCAACTCGCCCCGCTTCTCCAGCCAGTCGGAGATGGTGACCACATCGTAGGGCTTGTCTTCATTGGAGAGCGCGGCGATGGCGCGGAAAATCAGCTGATGATCGTGGCGGTAGAAATCCTGCTCGTTGACGATATCGGCAATCTGCTCCCAGGCGCGGTTGTCGAGCATCAGTCCGCCAAGCACCGATTGCTCGGCCTCCAGCGAATGGGGCGGCACCTTGAGGTCTTCGACCCGCTGGTTCAGTTCGGCGACACGGTTGGCGAGTTCAGTCACGGCTCTCGGACGGTTGGGATGGCAACGGAAAACGGGCCGCACCGTTGCCGGTAGCGGCCCGCCGAGTGTAGCAAATCATGGCCCGCATGGGGCCAGGATTCTGTGCCGCCTATTCCTCGCCGACGATGACGACGAGGATCTTCGCGTCCACGCCGGTGTGCAGGTGCAGGTCGATCTCGTGCTCGCCGGTGACCCGCAGGGCGCCCTCGGGCAGGCGCACTTCGCGCTTCTCGATGGCGGTGCCGGCGGCGGTGATCGCATCGGCGATATCGGCGGTACCGATGGAGCCGAACAGCTTGCCTTCGCTGCCCACCTTGGCGGTGATCTCCACCTGACCCAGCTCCTCGATGGCCTGCTTGCGGGCTTCGGCGGCGGCCTTGGCTTCGGCCATTACCTTCTCCAGCTCGGCGCGCCGCTTTTCGAACTCGGCCAGGTTTTCCGGAGTCGCCGGCTTGGCCTTGCCGCTGGGCAGCAGGTAGTTGCGGGCATAACCGGGCTTGACGGTGACCTTGTCACCCAGGGAGCCCAGGTTCTCGATGTTTTCCAGCAGAATGACTTCCATCGGATATTCCTCACTTATTCATCGGTTTTGGGGGGCGGTTTCAGGTAGGCCCTGAAGTTCGCCCAGTTGTCTATCACACCCAGCGCGGCGACCGCGGCCACCACCTGGGGAAAAATCAGCATCAGCACATACACGGCAAACAGCGCCCAGCCGCGCTTTCCAAGGCCGGCCCAGCGGTGCAGCACCGCCAGCCCCTGATACAGAAAAGCGGCCAGCGCCACCATCAGCATCGACAGCAGCCAGTCCTGCCGCAGCAGCACCGCGGCCACCGTGAGCAGCAGGGCCGCCAGCGCCGCCATACGCCCGAGGCGCAACGCGAGGAATTCCTCGCGGTAGCCGTCGGAGCCGGCCAGCCGGGCCTGCAGCCAGCGCGCCGCCAGCAGGGTCGCGGCATAGGTGCTGTACATGACCGCCACCAGCACGATCTTCATCCAGTAGGCCAGGACCGACAATACATCGTCGATGCGCGCGCGGTCGGCTTCGGCCAGGGCATCGACCTGGAACATCGGACGAATCATGTCCATCCAGGTCTTGTCACTGTCGGGCCACAGCAGGTACTGCACGACCACCACCAGCAGCGACAGCACGGCGCCGGTGAGCAGCATCAACGCCATCGATCGGCTGCGCCGCCAGACCTCGGCCAGCAGCATCACCGGCAGCCATTGCACCAGGCCGATGGCGACGCCAGTCAGCGGCGACTGGATCAGCAGGTAACCCACCAGGGTGACGCCGGCGATGGACACCAGCACTACCCGCACTCCGGCCACCAGCCCCTGAGTCAGGATGATCAGGCCGACGATGGCGCCGGAAAGCACCGACACCAGCGGGATGAACAACGACAGAATCGCCAGTATGCCCGCCACGGTCGCCGCGTGGAACGGGCTTTTCATGGCGTAGCGGGCAATGGCCAGCATGGGTCGGGCCCGTCAGCCGGGATCAGTGCTTCTTGTGCTGGTCCGTGTAGGGCAGCAGGGACAGGAAGCGGGCACGCTTGATCGCGGTGGCGAGCTGGCGCTGGTACTTGGCCTTGGTGCCGGTCACGCGGCTGGGCACGATCTTGCCGGTTTCGGTGATGTATTCCTTGAGGGTGTCCAGATCCTTGTAGTCGATCCGGTCGATGCCCTCGGCGGTGAACTTGCAGAAACGCTTGCGACGGAAATAACGGGACATCAGCCTTCTCCTTCGGTGGTGGTTTCGGCTTCGGCCGGCTTGTCTTCGGCCTGGGCGGTTTCAGCGCTCTCGGCCGGCTTCTTTGCCTCCTCGGAGGGCGCGGCGGCACGACGCTCGGACTTGGCGGACTCTTCCTTCTCCACCGCCACCATCATCGGCGATTTCTCGGTGACCGGGCCATCCATCTTGAGGGTCAGGTGACGCAGCACGGCGTCGTTGAAACGGAAGATGGATTCCAGTTCGTCGAGGATGTCTTTCTCGCACTCGATGTTCATCAGCACATAGTGCGCCTTGTGGATCTTCTTGATCGG